>Ga0302201_10000509_pt1 | contig 35111 bp, 30 predicted proteins | sample II_Bog_N3_2_FD_194586 | JGI IMG/M metagenome (GOLD analysis project Ga0302201, IMG submission 194586) | Peat permafrost microbial communities from Stordalen Mire near Abisko, Sweden - II_Bog_N3_2 | ecosystem: Environmental > Terrestrial > Soil > Wetlands > Peat | place: Sweden: Abisko... | reverse complement strand
AAGCCATAGCGCGCAAACACCTCCCGCGCGGTGGCCTCCACGCGGTTCCACAGCGCGGTTTCAGGGGGAAGAAGATCGCGCGTTCCGCGCACTGCTTTCAGGATGCCGGGTTGTTTCTGCTGCGTAGACATGAGCTTCCAGTGTAGCGAACGCCACGCTCTTCGGCTGCGCTCGCTTTCCGCAACCGGTCCTTCCGCAAGCCGGTCTGCGGGTTGCCTCGAAAAACAGCACTTCCAGCAGAATTTTGCCTCCCGCATATGCATCTGACTTGGGTAGAGGTAAGCCATGAACCGATTCAGCCGAACAATTGCTCTTGCTACTGTTGCAGCAATATTCTCCACCATTCCGATGTGGGCACAGGATGACCACCGCGACGCCCAGCACTCCGCGGACGCAGACCACCATGACAACCATGCCTACGTGAAGCACGACGAATGGCACAAGGGCGCAAAGATTGAGCACAGCGACTGGGACCGCGGCGAGCCGGTCGACTACCGCACCTATCATCTGCGCAAACCACAGCGCGGCTATGAGTGGCGCCAGGTCGACGGCAACTTTGTGCTGGCTGCGGTTGCGACCGGGTTGATTGCATCCACCGTGATTGCCGCGTCGGCGCACTAGAGCGGCTTCACGATGTATGTGGCCTCTCAGAAGTCTGTGCAATGCAGTTTTCCTTGAGGGAAAACCGCGCGAGCGTTCTTGGCCCCGGACATAGCAATCGTGAAACCGCTGTAACGCCAAGTTTGGCAAGCCATCTTTTGCGTCATCGTGCGCAGCGGCTTCTCCCTGGCGGAAGAAGCCGCTGCGCCGTTTCCAAACCTGCGATCAGCCTAGATGTGGCAATGCACCATGCCACGCTTCTCCAAATAGCGCTGATGGTATTCCTCTGCCTTCCAGAAGGTCGGCGCTAGCTCCACCCGGGTCACAATCGGCTTGCGAAAGCTGCCGGAGGCGTTCAGTTCGTCAATCTTGGCCTTGGCCTGCGCCAACTGGTCGTCGCCGTGCGCAAAGATGGTGCTGCGGTACTGGGTTCCCCAATCGGGACCCTGCCGGTTCAATTGGGTTGGGTCGTGTAGCGCGAAGAACGCATCCAGCAGCGCATCGTACGGCAGCCGCGACGGGTCAAACGTCACCTCTACCACCTCCGCATGGCCGGTGTGGTCGGTACATACTTCTTTATAGGTTGGGTGCTCCAGTTCCCCGCCTGCGTATCCAACGGCGGTATCCAGAACTCCGGGAATCTCTGCGAAACGGGCTTCCAGGCCCCAAAAACAGCCAGCTCCAAATGTCGCTTTCTCAATTGCCACGTTACCGTACTCCTTTATTAGCCCAAAAGGCGTCAATATCCCCACCCAAGAATTGGTTCCCGGCGGCTAACTCTATTTGGATGCATCGGACTCAAATTCGTCGTCCGCCGCCGCATTAAAACCGGATGTATTTCTAGGCCTCTGGAGGCACTCTCGTCAAACCCCATTTTGGGTGAGATACCAGGCTGCCAACACCCGGCATTTTGCTCCGTCATCTACCAGACACAGCCGTTTGCCAGGAATCGAACCAGAACCTAAGTCTCGGAAAATGCGGAGGATGCGAAAGGCCGTCGTCCGCTATCGCGAGTGGGTGGGCTTCCGCCGGCCAAAGCTCGGCTTCTTCTTCACCGGCGCCTTCAACTGGGCGAACTCCGGCACCTTCTTCTTCGGCACCACCTTCTTGCCCTTGGCGGCGCGTTCCAGCGCCATCACCTCGCCCGGCTTCAGCTCACGGAACTCCCCTGGCGGCACATCCAGCCGCAGCGCTCCATAGCCAATGCGGCGGATCTTTTCCACGTGGTGGCCAATCTCCTCGAACATCTTGCGCAACTGCCGGTTGCGGCCCTCGGTCAGCGTCACCTCGTACCAGGGATTGTCTCCGCCGCGCACTAGGTCCACCTTCGCCGGCGCCGTCACAATGCGGTCGCGCCGCCCGGCCCGCACCTCGTCCAGCCGCCCGCGGTCGATCACAATGCCCCGCCGAATCTGGTCCAGCCCACTGTCGGAGGGCACGCCGCTCACCTTCACCAGGTAGGTCTTCTCCACGCCGGCCGCGGCCTTGGACAGCATATTCGCCAGCTCGCCGTCGTTGGTCATCAGCAGCAGGCCCTCGGACAGGTAGTCCAGCCGGCCTACCGGGTACAGCCGCACCTGATCGCCGTGCGGGCCCGCCTTGGGCTTTGCCATCAACTGCATCACCGTCGGCCGCTTCTCCGGATCGTGCAGCGTGGTCACGTACCCGCGCGGCTTGTTCAGCATGTAGTAACGCTGCTGCTCCGGCCCCTGCAGCAGCTTGCCGTCCACGCGGATGTGGTCGCGGCTGGCGTCGTGCTTGGTGCCCAGCTCACTGATGGTGGTGCCATTCACCTGGACGCGCCCGGCCAGGATGATCTCCTCCGCCTTGCGCCTGCTGGCAATCCCCGCCGCTGCCAGAATCTTCTGCAGCCGCTCCAGCTTTGTATCCCCCTGCGCGCCATCTTTCCTTTGCGGGCCGTCATTCTGACTCGAAGAGTCAGAATCTCCGTATTTGCCCTTCTTTCCCCCCCCACCTATCGCCTTCGTCATCTCTGCCTTACCCTTCTGACCGCGGACAAGCTCATCGCGGTCGGTACGCCTGCTACCATTATCGCCGCTCAGCGCATTCCGCGCTGGTGCTATCAGCGTGTCTGCGCAGGGATCAGTTCCTGCTCCGTTCGTGCGCCGCCCAGAATCCGTTGCGTCTGCCCATCAAAATTATTCAACCGGGCAACGAAGCGTCCCAGCACTGCCAGGTCCCGGCTCAGCAGTCGCGAATACTCCGCCAGATCGTCGTCCGACATACGCGAGAGGTCGGGCGTACTCATGGGTCCGGCGTCATCGAACCGGTCCTCAAACGCGAGGATATCCGTAAGCACAGCAATCGAGGCGTTCGCTTCGTCTTGCAGGTAGTCGTGCTGGCGGGCATGGCGGGCATAAATCTCCGCCTCCGCCCGCGGCAGCAGCACCACCAGCTCACTCTCCTTGGCCGTGGACCAGACCGAATCCGAAGGGATGGTCGTGGTGGCCAACATTGGCTGGTTCGTCACAGGGTCTTTCAACGGCTTGGGCGGATACGTCAGTTTCAGCTTGCCCCCGCTGGCATGCATCCGGTCGACCCGGTCACGCAGATCCAGGACCCACGCGCTGTTCATCTGGATCGCGCGCAGATCGGCCTGCACCTGCTCATGATCACGCAGGTCCTCTGCGTGCAGGTCCTCTTCCAACTGGTGTCTCTGGTTCAGGTGATGCAGCCACTCCACGCTCTGCTCCAGGCTGATCGCAATCAGCAGTCCCAGCGTGATCGTCCCCAGGTGAATCCAGAAGTCCTTCCACGTATGCATTCCACCGTGCGGCGGATGAACGTCAATCACCGGCGTCTCCTCTTGCTCTGCCTCGGCATCAGCCGCATCTGCGGCACTCGGGATGGATTCTTCTTCTGCCATGCTTGGTTTGCTTGCGTCGAGTGTAACTCCGCGTCCGCGCCGCAGACACCTTACTGCGACACGTTTGCTTTCATGATCGCCGTGCGGATATCTACCTCGCTGGTGCCGCCTGCGAGCACATAGTCGTTCGCCGCCGCAAAAATCCGCAGACGCACCCGCGCAATGCGGACCGTCTCCAGTTCATCCGCCAGCAGAGCCTCATACTCATCCAACTGCGCCGCCGAAAGCTTTGTCAGGTCGAATACCGGAGGATAGGTGCCGCTCGAAAAGCGGGTCTCAAACCCACCTTGGCGGATTCCCAGTTCGCGGGCGCGGTCACGCGTCTCCTGCACCTGGTCCGCCTGAAACGATACGCGGGTGTAGATCTCAGCTTCATCTCGCGGAAGCAGGGTCAACAGCGAACTCTCCTTCGCCGTCGTCCATGCTTCCGACTCCAGAACGTGGTACGCCGTATATCGAGGCGAATCCGGAATGCCATCCGGCCGCGGCGGATAGACGAACACCGCCTTCCCACTGGTCGCCCGCTCAGCGTCCACTCCGCGCTGAATCTCCTGCAGCCAAACGACTACCTTGTCATAGATGGCAATATCAAGCCGGGCAAAGTCTCGATTATGGAGAGCTTCCGCACGCAGGTCCGTCTCAAGCTGGTGCCGCTCATGCAGCCGATGCAGAGCCTCCACGCCCTGCTCCAGGCTGATTGCAATCAGCAGCCCAGCAGCAATCGTCCCCAGGTGAATCCAGAAGTCCTTCCACGTATGCATTCCACCGTGCGGCGCATGTACATCGATCACAGGCGTCTCCTCTTTCAAATCGGCTTCATCGCCACTAACCGGCGCCGAGTCTTCGGTCCCAGGGTCGCTCATTTTCCACCCGCACCAGCCGTCTTCGCTCCCGCCTCGTCCCGAGCCGCATCCTCGGCATCGAGTTCCTTCGTGATCGCTTCCCAATCATCCGCAAACCTGGCCTTAGCCTCATCGTCCAAACGGTGCAGCGAGGCTGCATCGTACAGGCCCTGACGCATCGCGTTATTGGTCCCGTATACCGTCGTGAGCAGCCCCTTGGCGCCTCGCAGCGCCGTGAAGCTTTCAATCACCAGCGCATCGTACTGCTTCAGGTCCGCCTGGCTCATCCTCGCCAGGACCGGCGTCGTCGGTGTCCGACTGTCCGCAAACAGCCCCTCGAATGCCTCCTGTTTGGCGACCGCATCCCCGGCCCTATACCTCAATTCGTTGAATCGGGCCTCCTGCAAGCGATACAGGCGGGAGTAAGAACGGGCCACATCGTCCGGTAAAAGCGCGAGCCGGCCGTCTGCGCTCGCGTTGTCAAAGACCGCGGTGAGAAGCGCCATGGAACTGGTCGCCGTGTAGGGTGTGCCATCCAGTACCAGGGGACGAAAGTGCATCTTCCGGTAGGGAAGGTCCAACTTGCCGCCCGTCGCCTGCAACCTCGCAATATCCCTATGCAGCCCCAGCAGCCACGTCATCTCTTCGTCGTAACGGATAAAATTGTCCTCTGCCCTCTCCTTGTTGACCGCGCACTCCGCCCGCAGCGAGGCGTCCAGCTCATGCCGCTGGTGCAGCCGGTGCACCCACTCCACGCTCTGCTCCAGGCTGATCGCAATCAGCAGCCCCAGCGTAATCGTCCCCAGATGAATCCAGAAATCCTTCCACGTGTGCAGTCCACCGTGCGGCGCATGAACGTCAATCACCGGCGTCTCCTCTTTCGTCTCGTCCTCGGTCGTGCGAATCTCCGCACTCCGCCCTGCCTCGTCGTTGTCTCCGACGAGCGGCGTCCCCTCGGCAATCACTGCCGCCTCATCCGCAAGCGGCAACTCTTCCGGAATCTCCGGTATCTCTGGCATAGGTTTTCGTGGAATGGCCCGTGGTCAAGCCAGACTACCAGCGACACGCAGACTGAGGTTGAAAAAGTTGTCTTGCTTTAGGGTCTTCTAACAGTCCCAATCTGCGATACGCTATCCTCACTTCCATTCCCTATCCGCCTGGATCGGTCCCATCGGTGTAAATCGGTGTCAAGCCTTTGCTTTTGTCTTTGCCCTCGCACGAACCCCGGAGACGTCTATGCCGCTTGAGATCGTAACTCCCGACGAAGCCGCGCCCTCCACCTCCGGCCTGCGCCACGGAGTTCTCTCGCCGCTGGAAACCCTGTCGCAATCCATCTCCGCCATCGCTCCCACCACCTCGCCCGCGCTTACTATCCCGGCCGTCTTCGCGCTGGCCGGCAATGGCACCTGGCTGGCCTATGCGCTTGCCTGCGGCGCCACGCTGCTGATGGCGCTCTGCATCGCGCGCTTCGCCCGCACCTCCGCGTCGCCCGGCTCGCTGTACCAGTTCGCCACCAGCCTGCTGCCGCCGCTGGGCAGCCGCACCGCCGGATGGGCGCTGCTGCTGGCCTATACCGCTACCGGCTCGTCGGTCGTCGGCGGATTCCTCAACTACGCCCGCGTGCTCCTTCCCGCTGCGCACGCCGTTCCCGCGTCGCTCATCGTCCTGGCCGCCACCGCCGCTGCCACCTTCTTCGCCTACCGCGACGTGCAGGCCTCCGCCCGCATGATGCTCTGGATCGAGGCTGCCAGCGTCTCCATGATCTCCCTCGTTGTGGCCGCGCTCCTCTTCCGCACCGGCCTGCATGTGGACATGCAGCAGCTCACACTCCAGCACGTCTCCGGCTCCGGAGTCCGCCTCGGCGTTGTGCTCGCCCTCTTCAGCTTCGTCGGCTTTGAGAGCGCGACGACGCTCGGCCACGAGGCGCGCAACCCGCTGCGCACCATCCCCCGCGCCGTCATCCAGTCCGCCATCCTCGCCGGCCTGTTCTTCCTCACCTGCGCCTACACGGAGACCACCGGCTTCCGCGGGCTCGGCCTTGATCTGGGCGCGTCGCAGGCCCCATTCCGCCCGCTCTCCGCGCTGGCCCACATCCCGTTTCTCGGCCCGCTCATCGACGTCGGCGCCTTCGTCAGCATGTTCGCCTGCACCCTGGCCTGCATCACCGCCGCCGCCCGCGTGCTGCTCAAGATGGCGCAGGACGGCCTCGTCCACCCGCACCTGGGCCGCGCCCACGCCACCAACGACACCCCACACCTCGCCGTCCTCACCATCGGCCTCGCCGTCTCCGTACCTGCTGTCGCTCTGGCCGCCCGCGGAGCCAGCGGGGCGGACATCTACGCCTGGATGGGCTCGCTCGCTGTCTACGGGTTTATCACCGCCTACTTGCTGGCGGCCGCTGCGCTGCCCTTCGCCCTACGCCGCCGCGGCCAGCTCACCCCCGCCGCCGCCGCCCTCAGCATCGCCGCCGCCCTGGCCATGGTCCTCGCCATGGCCGGCACACTCTACCCAATCCCGCCAACCCCCTACAATTGGCTCCCGTATATCTACCTCGCCTACCTCGCCACCGGCCTCACCTACTTCGCCCTCACCAGCCGACGCACACCACCCCATACGCAGTCATTCTAAGTTCCCTCAGAATCGCTTCCTGCCTTGTCCATAAAAAATCCGTGCTTTTATCCGTGGAATCCGTGTTAAGCCTTTGCCTCCACCCCGATGTCCTCGTTCCACACCTCGGGGTGTGCCGCAATAAACCCGCCCAGCAGCGCCTTGCACTCCGCCGAGTCCAGGTCCACCACCTCCACGCCGTTCTCGCGCAGCCAGTCGATGCCGCCCTGGAAGGTCGCGCTCTCGCCCACAATGAGCCGCCCGAACCCGAACTGCCGCACCAGCCCGGAGCAGTACCAGCATGGCGCCAGCGTGGTCACCATGGTCATGCCGCGATAGCTGCGCTGCCGCCCGGCCCTGCGGAACGCGTCCGTCTCGCCATGTACGCTGGGGTCGTCGTCCTGCACCCGCCGGTTGTGGCCGGAGCCCAGCAGCCGGCCGTCGCGATCAAAGACCGCCGCGCCAATCGGAATCCCGCCCTCGGCCAGCCCGGTCCGCGCCTCGTCCAGCGCCACCGCCAGCATCGCCTCCGGCGTCACAGGTCCTCGCCGCTGCTCTGGATCTCTGCCTCTACCGCCGACGGGTCGTCCGCAGCATCGTAGCGCGGCGGCAGGCCGGCCTCGCGGCCATCTACAATCACCTCGTCCGCAACCGGCTCTGGCGCAGCAGCCTCCTGGTCGGACTCCAGCCGCTCCTCGGTGGATTCGGTGGATTCGGGAGACTCCGCTGCCTCGACAGCCTCGTCAGTTTCAGGCAACTCGGCACCCTCCGGCGTCTCGTGTTCCATCGCCATCTCCTCCTGCTCCGCCAACTGCCCGGCCATCTTCTCAAACTCCTCGATGCTCGGTAGCTCGCCAACATCCTTCAGCCCGAACTTCACCAGAAAGTCCTTGGTGGTCTTGTACAGGATGGGCCGTCCGATCACCTGCTTCCGTCCGGCCGTGGCGATCAGCTTGCGCGTCAGCAGCGACCCCAGCACGCCGCCCGAGTCCACGCCGCGAATCTCGGAGATCTCCGGCGCCGTCACCGGCTGTTTGTACGCCACCACGGCCAGTGTCTCCAGTGCCTGCAGCGTCAGCTTCAGCGGCGGCTTCAGCGACTTCACAAAGCCGCGCACGGCGTCGTGGTACTCCGGCTTGGTGGCCAGCCGGAAGCCACCGCCCACCTCGCGAATCTCCAGCCCGCGCTCGGGCGTGGCGTACTCCGCCACCAACAGGTCCAGCACCTCGCGAAAGTGCGCCCGCAGCCGTGCCAGCCGCGCCTTCTCCGCCTTCACCGCGGCCGCAATCAGATCCGGCGCCTCCGCTGCTGGCTCGGGCGCCGCTTCCACCGCACCGGGCGCTGCCTCCACCGGCTCAGGTCCAACCGCCCCCGCCGCTTCGGTGTCAAAGCCTCCGCCCATAACGGGCTCGGCTTCCACCTCGGCCTCGGTCTCCACCAGTGCCAGCGTCTGCTGCGTCACGGCGCGATCCAGCTCGGCCTGCGCCTCTTCGCCCAGCAGTCCCACCAGTTGTGCCAGCGTCACCGGCTCCTCGGACGCATAAATCACCGCTTCGATCTTTGCTTTCAGGCTCATAAATGTCAGTGGTTAGCATACCAATCCGCAGGCCTTCGCGTCGCCGCCGACCGAGATTCACCCTGGCTACTGGCACCTGGTGCCCTGCTACTGTTTCCCGTCTGCTGAAGACTGTCTACCGTCCACCGAAGACTGGCTACCGACCTTACCTGGCCAGCGTGTGGAAAATCCAGTACAGGCAGCCGGAGAGCAGCGCCGCTGCGGGCAGCGTAAAGATCCATGCCATCAGGATGTTGCGGACCGTGACCCGCTGCAGGTCATTGCCGCTGGCAGACATCGACCCCGCCACGCTCGAACTCAGCACATGCGTGGTGGAGACGGGCAGTCCGTATGCCCCAGCGCCCAGGATCGTCGCCATCGCAACCATCTGCGCGGTCGCGCCCTGCGCATAGGTCATGCGCGTCTTGCCAATCTTCTCGACCACTGTCACCACAATGCGCTTCCAGCCGATCATCGTCCCCAGCCCCAGCGCCAGCGCCACAGCAACCTTCACCCAACTGGGAATGAACTTGGTCGACTTATCCAGGTAGCCCTGATAGCCGACGAGCACGGCAGCGTCGGCGGCAGAGAACTTCGGTCCGCCCTTCTTGGCCAGCAGCCGCAGCGTCTCGTTGGTCAGGTACATCTGGTTGCGGATGTTGCCCGGCATATTCTGCGGCACGCTGGCCAGGGAGCGATACGCGATCGCCTCGCTGCGCACATCCAGCACCATCTCGCGCAGCGCGGGCATCACCTCCGGCTGGTAGCGGCCGTTACGGACAAAGCTCTCCAGCTCCGTGCCGGGATCCTGCAGCTTCGTCCCCGGCAGCACGTAGCGGTCCAGCACCGCGGCGGCCTGGGTGGAGGCAACGGTGAAGCTTTGCACCTCGTTGGCGCCCATAGCATGGTTCAACGCATAGGCCGTGGGCACCGTGCCCACCAGGATCAGCATGATCAGCCCCATGCCCTTCTGCCCGTCGTTCTGGCCATGCGCATAGCTCACGCCGCCGCACATCACGATCATCATGGCGCGGATGTAGAGCGGCGGAGGCGCGCTGCCCTTGGGCGCGGTGTACAGTCGCGGGTCGCGGGCAACCAGCTTGAACAGCATATACAGCAGCGCGGCCAGCGCAAAGCCGATAAACGGCGAGAACAGCAGCGCCTCAAAGACCTTCCTCACCTGCTCCCAGTTCACGCCGGAAGCGCCTCCGCTGCCGTCCATCAGGTGGTAGGCCACGCCCACGCCCAGGATAGACCCGATCATGGTGTGGGAGCTGGACGCCGGCAGACCGCGGTACCAGGTGGCCAGGTTCCACAGGATCGCCGCCACCAGCAGGGCAAAGATCATGGCAAAGCCCGCGCCGTCGTTTGCCTTCAGAATCAACTCCACCGGCAGCAGGGAGACGATCGCAAACGCCACCGTGCCCGAGCTGAACAACACGCCCACAAAGTTCAGCACGCCGGAGTAGACCACCGCAGCATGCGGCGCCATGGAGTTGGTATAGATGACGGTTGCAACCGCATTCGCCGTATCGTGGAAGCCGTTGACGAACTCAAAGCCCAGCGCGATGGCCAGCGCCAGGCCAAGCAGCAGATAAGGCGATGCGCTGGCGAAGTGGACAGGGGCAAGGTCGCCGCGGAGCTGGGCCGCAATATAGGCCACCCCGCCCGTCACCATGACTGCAAAAACGGCTCTGCCAACGATTCCGGAGGAAGACCTCGCCAACTCTTCTTGCAGAATTGACGGCTGAGGCAGCGTTGCGGGCGTAGCCAAGGATCACCTGGGTCGAAATGTTGACCACATCCAAGCTACGCCATTCACACGCCAGAAATATTACAGTACTGTGAAAGATGCCTGGGGATACCCCCGGAAAATCGACCCACATCCTCCGCCAAGCCAAGGAATATCAGTCACTTGGACGCCAATTCATGCCAAAAGATCGCCCCGGCAATTTGGCCGAATATCGGCACAAATCAGCGCGCGACCTTGTCAAACGCCCAAAACAGGCACCCCGACAGCAGCGCCGCCGCCGGCAGCGTAAAGATCCACGCCAGCGCAATGTCGCGCACGGTGGAGAACTGCAGGCCACTCTTGTTCGCCGCCATGGTGCCCGCCACGGCGGAGCTCAGGATGTGCGTGGTGCTCACCGGCACGCCGAGCGAGTCCGCGCTCAGAATGGTCGCCATGGTCACCAGCTCCGCGGCAGCGCCCTGGCCGTAGGTCAGGTGGGTCTTGCCGATCTTCTCGCCTACGGTCACCACAATGCGCTTCCAGCCGATCATGGTGCCCATGCCCAGCGCCAGCGCCACGGCCACCTTCACCCAGGAGGGAATGAACTTGGTCGACTTGTCCAGCAGCCCCTTGTAGGTGGCAACCGTTTTGGTGTCGGCGGCGGAGAGCTTTGGCCCGCCGTTCTTCGCCATCAGCCGCAGCGTCTCGCTGGTCAGGTACATCTGGTTGCGGACGTTGGCCTGCGCCTCCTGCGGCGCGTCCTTCAGCGACTTGTACGCAACCGCCTCATTGCGGATGTCGATCACCATCTGCTGCAGCGCCAGGGTCACGCTGGGCGTCCAGTGCTTGGTGCTCACAAAGCTCTCCAGGTCGGCCTCGGCGTCCGGCGTCACGGCGGACGGGCTCACATAGCGGTCCAGCGTGGTCGCCATCTGCGTGGAAACCGCCGCGAAGTTCGGCGTGTCGCGGACGCCGACGGCGTGGTTCAGCGCGTAGGCCGTGGGCACCGTGCCCACCAGGATCAGCATGATCAGGCCCATGCCCTTCTGCCCGTCGTTGGAGCCGTGCGCATAGCTCACACCGCCGCAGGTGCCGATCAGCAGCAGCCGGATCCAGAACGGAGGCGGCGCCGTGCCCTCCGGCGCCTTGTACAGCCGCGGGTCGCGCGCCACCAGCTTGAACAGCAGGAACAGCAGGAAGGCCGCACCGAATCCGATCAGCGGCGACCACAGCAGCGCCTGAAACACCTTGGTCACCTGGGTCCAGTCCACGCCTGCCGTTCCACTGTTACCCTGCATCAACTGGTTGGCCACACCCACGCCGATGATCGACCCGATCATGGTGTGCGAACTGGACGCCGGCAACCCTTTCCACCACGTCGCCAGATTCCACAGGATCGCCGCCGTCAGCAGCGCAAACACCATGGAGAAGCCCGCGCCCTTGGAGACCTTCAGAATCAGCTCCACCGGCAGCAGCGAGATGATGGTGAACGCCACCGTCCCCGGGCTCAGCAGCACGCCGATAAAGTTCATGATGCCGGAGTACACCACCGCGATGTGCGGCTCCAGCGAGTGCGTGTAGATCACCGTGGCCACCGCGTTGGCCGTGTCGTGGAAGCCGTTGACGAACTCGAAGCCCAGCGCAATCAGCAGCGCCAGACCCAGCAGGATGTAGGGGAAGACGCTGGCGCTATGGACCACCGAGATGTCGCCCCACAGCTGCGCGAAGATGTAGCCCAGGCCGCCGGCCAGGATCAGCCCGAACGCCAGCATGCCGGCTTTTCCGGGCGATGACTTCTTCAGCTTCTCGTCGAGCATGGACGGCGGGGGCAGTGTGGCTGGCGTTGCCATAGGGTCACCTGTTGCGTCGGGATTTGGGGAGACTTGGCAAAGTTACGCCGCCCGCACACGCGATGGGTTAACGCCGTGTAAAAGATTGCCCCCGCAACCGCGCTTCCCAACCCGCCCTGACCCCTCAGGCGCGGCTCTACTTCCAGTCGTCCCGCGCCTGCGCCTGCTCGGCAAACACCTGGTCGAAGCCGTCCGCCTTCTTGATCAGGATGTCGCCCAACTGCAGCGGCTGGTGCAACAGCACCGCCTGCAGACGCACCAACTCCAGCATGGCCAGGAACATGCAGATCAGCGCACGCTCCGAGTGCGTGGTGTGCAGCAGCCGCCGCAGGCTTACCGGGCGGTCCTCCATCACCAGGCGGCGCTTCACGTAGTCGATCATCTGCGCCACCGTCACCGACTCTTCGTCCACATTCAGCACGGGCCGCGTGCGCAGCCGTTCCAGCACCTCCTGGAACACCCGCACCAGGTCCGTCGAGTCGGCGGCAATCTCCTGCTCCATACCGGCCGCGCCGGTCTCCGTCCCCATCTGCTCGCGCAGAAAGGACTTCATCCCCGGATTGGACCAGGTGGCGTCCTCAATCTGCTGCTTCTGCAATAGCATCTGCGCCGCGGCCTTGAAACGCTCATGCTCCAGCAGCCGCTGGACCAGCTCGCGCCGCGGATCGCCGGAATCGGAGTCCGCGCCCACCACATCCGAGGGGTCGCGCGGCAGCAGCATCTTCGACTTGATGTGGATCAGCAGCGACGCCATATAGATGAACTCGCCCGCCGCATCCACGTCGGTCTGCTTCAACTGGTGGCAGTAGTCCAGGAACTGCGCCGTCAGCAGCGCAATCGGGATGTCGTAGACGTCTATATTCTGCTTGCGGATCAAGTCCAGCAGCAGGTCCAGCGGCCCGTCGTACACCTGGCCCACGATCACAGTGAAGGGCGACTGCGAAGCCTCATCGGCCGCAGCATCCTTGCTCTTCTCGCGCTTCGGCTCCGGCTGCGGAGCAAGCACCGGCCCAGGCTTCAGCTCAAACTTCTCCGGCGCCTGCTGGACCTCTTCGTCCTGACTCACCACCGCAGGCACGTGCGCCGCATCCACCACGGCTTCCTGGTCATGGGCGGGGTCCGCCGCCGCCTGCCCGGCACTCGCGCTGCTGATCTCGTCACTCCTGATCTCGTCACTCCTGATTTCGTCGCTCATCGTCTGGACAGCCCCACCGCCGTAAACACCTGGCGCATCGTCACCATGGTCCGCCCGTTGGCCCGGAACGCGCCTTCGTCCAGGATCGCGTTCACCTCGTCCGGGTTCGCCTCAAAGTATCGCCGCCGCTGCTGGATCGGCGCCAGCTCCTGCACCACTCCATCCGCCAGCCAGCCCTTGCACTCGATGCACCCGATGCCGGCCGAGCGGCAGCCCGCGGCCGCCTTCGCCTGCACCTCCTCCGTGGAGAAGACCTTGTGCAGATCGAATACCGGGCACACCTCCGGATCGCCGGGGTCCGTGCGCCGCACGCGCGCCGGGTCCGTCACCATGGCCTTTAGCTTGGCGCGCACCTCCGCCTCCGGATCGCTGAGCAGGATAGTGTTCTTGTAGCTCTTGGACATCTTGCGCCCATCGGTCCCCGGCAGCTTGGGACTCGGCGTCAGCAACACCTTCGGCTCCGGCAGCACCTCCGTAATGGAGAAGGCCGACTTCAGCTTGGTCTGGTGCGCCGCCGCCAGCAGCTCATGCGGAGAGAAGCTGTCCTTCGCCGGATCGCCCGCCAGCTTGCGCGCCTTGGTCTTGATCGCCTCCAGCTCCCACGGCGCTGCTCCCGCCCCCAGCGAGAACGCGCCCGGATAGAACTGGTTGAAGCGCCGCGCCACCTCGCGCGTAATCTCCACATGCGCCGCCTGGTCCGCGCCCACTGGAACCAGGTCCGCCTGGTACACCAGGATGTCGGCGCTCATCAGCAGCGGATATCCCAGGAACCCGAACGTCGCCAGGTCCTTCTCCTTCAACTGCTCCTGCTGGTCCTTGTAGGTGGGCACGCGCTCCAGCCAGCTCAGCGGAGTAATCATGCCCAGCAGGTCGTTCAGCACAAAGTGCGTCGCGACCTCGCTCTGCAGAAAGATGGTGCACTTCTTCGGGTCCAATCCAGCCGCCAGAAAGTCCAGCGCCACTTCGCGGATGTTGCTCTGCAGCTCCTTGGTATCCGCATAGTCGGTGGTCAGCGCGTGAAAGTCCGCGATGAAGAAGAAGCACTCATACTTCGGCGAGCCATCCGGCAGCGTCTCCTGCTGCAGGTTCACCCAGTTCTTCAGCGCGCCCATGTAGTTGCCCAGGTGCAGCTTGCCCGTGGGGCGCATGCCACTCAACACGCGCTGCCGCGTCGGAATCGTCGTCTCTTCGCTCATATTCTTCTCAATAGGAAGCCTACAGGATGCCCGCCTGTGTCTGGCATTTTTCGGATTAGCAGCGGGCTTCAGCCCGCAGTAAGCGGCACATAAATAAAAGGGGCTTTAACCCCGGGCCTTCCTCTCACCAGCCCGCCAAACACCTGCCCTACAACACCGCCAGCAGCCGATCAAACACATTCAGCAGCGGGTAATAAAACGTGCCGAAGATAAACCGCCCGCCAAACAAAAAGATGAAGAGCAACCCATACATGCCAATGCGGTTGTACACCTGCTCCGCGCCGTAGGGCAGGAACTGGCGCAGCACATGGCTCCCATCCAGCGGAGGAATCGGGATCAGGTTGAACACGAACAGCAGCAGGTTGATGGTCACGCCAAAATACAGCAGCATCGCCACCGGAAACATCGCCATGCCGCTGGTATCGACGCCGGGCACGCGGTCCGCCATATCCATGGCCGCATTGATGGTGGCCGCGCCGCCCGCATGTTTGAACACCACCAGCAGCAGCAGCGCAATCGTCGCCATCGCCAGGTTGCTCGCCGGCCCCGCCAGCGACACCAGAATGTCGTCGCGCTTGATGTTCTTGAAGTTCCGCGTCGTCACCGGGCACGGTTTGGCCCAGCCAATCAGCATGCCCCCGTACACCATCGAGATCAACGGAACAATCACCGACCCCAGCGGATCCAGATGCTTCAGCGGATTCAGCGTCACCCGTCCCAGCATGTAGGCCGTGGGGTCGCCCAGCCGCATCGCCACATAGGCATGCGCGCTCTCGTGCACGCTAAACGCCAGCACCAGCACAACCACCTGGAACAGGATCAAAACAAATTCCTGGTTCATCCCTTCAGTTTACAGAAGCCCTGCCCGGCAGCCCCTCCCGCCGTTGGCTTACACTGTCCGCAATGCGCCCGCGCCAGAATCCCCCGCTCCCACTCCGGTCCCCCCTTCTGCTGTACCTCTGCCTGCTGGCCCTCACGTTCGCGCCCGCCGCCCTCGCCCAGGCCACCGCGCCGGAGCACCCCGAGTGGACTACCCCCATCGCGCCCTTTCGCATCGCGGACAACCTCTACTACGTCGGCAGCCGCGACCTGGCGTCCTACCTCGTGGTCACGCCGCTGGGCGACATCCTCATCAACTCCAACCTCACGTCCTCGCCGCCGCTCATCCGCGCCAGCATCGAGCAGCTCGGCTTCCACATCCAGGATGTCAAGATCCTGCTCATCAGCCATGCCCACTTCGACCACGCCGCCGGCAGCGCGGAGATCGTCCGCCTGACCGCGGCCAAATACATGGTGATGGATGGCGACGTGCCCGTGGTGGAGAGCGGCGGTCGCGACGACTTTGCCTATCCCGACGACCGCTACATGCCCGTCCGCGTCGACCGCGTCCTGCGCGACGGCGACGAGGTCCACCTGGGCGGCACCGTCCTGGTCGCGCATAAGACCCCCGGCCACACCCGCGGCTGCACCACCTGGACCATGCGCACCATGTCCGGCGGCAAGCTGCGCGATGTGGTTATCGTAGGCAGTTGGAACGTGAACTCCAGCTACCGCCTGGTCGCCCGCCCCGGCCACCCCGCATCCTACCCCGGCATCGCGGACGACTACCGGCGCACCTTCGCCACCCTCAAGGGCCTGCCCTGCGACATCTTCCTGGGCGCACACGGCAGCTACTTCGACATGCTCGCCAAGCTCGACCGCAGCAAGGCCGGCGCGGGCGACTCCGTCTGGATCGACCCCCAGGGGTACCAGGCCGCCTTGGCCGAACGCAAGCAAGCCTTCCTGAAGGAGTTCCACCGCCAACAGCAAGCCTCCCGGCCCACCGCCCGCTAGCCATATGGCCGAAGTTTATAAGTGCTGGAGAAATTTAGGAGCCGTCATCCTGAGCGGAGGCTCTCGTGGTTTCATCGCGAGAGCCGGAGTCGAAGGACCTGCCACCCAGCTTGCCGAGTCGAGACGTTTGCCCCTTTCGGGCAGTCATTTCCCTTCGCCGGCGTAGCTTATATATCGATACTCCTACCGGATCCCGCCCGGCCCAAACGTCTGCCCCGCCTCCAGAATCGTGCCCGCCGGAACGGTCAGTGGACCGGCGCCATCGTCCAGCACGGCGCCCCGCCGGATGCGGCAATCGTCCTCAATCGTCAGGTTGTAGCCGTAGGTAAAGCGCACGTCCATGTGGATCTTCACGCCCTTGCCAATGTGCTGGAAGATGTGGCCGCCCAGCATGCAGCGAAGCCGCACGCCCAGCCACAGGTTCTCGCCCAGCGGCGACCGGTCAAACATCTTCCAGAACCACAGCAGCGGCTTGCGCGGCGCAAACTTCGCCACGTCCAGCTCCGCTGAGTGCTCCACAAACATCGTGGCGTTGCGCGCGTCGAACGACTCCGCCAGCACATTCGCCGCCATCTCGCTGGTCAGCCCGCTATTCCTGCGCCCGCTCTGCGCCTGCCCCAAGTAGATCTGGGAGAGCTCGTCGCGCACAATCTCCGCCCGCCGGTCCGCCCCCTGGTGCAGCGTGAACTGCTCATTCAAATGCGCAATCCACCGCCGGTACAGCGCCTCTGCCTCCGGCATCGGCTTCAACTCGCGTGGAACCATCGTCGCCATAATGCCCCAGTCCCCCTATTCAATCGCAAACACAGCATAGACCGTCGCCGACTTTTGTATCTTCTCCGGCGAGATCGCAAGTGGCTGCAGATTAAGCTTTTTATCCCGACCCGAAGCGGTCACCGTAACGGTTTCCAGGTTCATGCCGAAAAGGGTGCGTGCCGGCGTTTGGTTACTCGCGTATATCAGCGTGCCCAGCTTCACGCCAAGCCCTTCTGCCATCTGGAGAGCGATCTGACGGGCGTGCTCCAGCGCCTTCTTGGCCGCCTCCGCCTCAAGCGCATCATCCTTATTTAATTCCCACTGGATCTCGCCGCTATCGTTCGCGCCAGCCGTAATCGCAATGTGCAGAATATTTGCGACCACCTCAGCGGGTACAGTCACGTGCCAGCTCTGCGAAAACTCGAACCGAATTCCCTGCGCATAACGTGCTTTGTCTGAATCGTCGTTTGGCTCCAGCGGTTTCAGCGACTGATCATCGCTCTCGACGGCCTCTTTCGGTACTCCCCCCGCCTTGATCGCAGCCATCACCGCGTTCGAAGTCTGGCTCGCCTGCGCGTAGGTTCCGTCCTGGTCCTTGCCGAAAATGTGGAAGCCAACGGTAAGCACGGCCGTGTCGGCGAGAGCGTCCGCCTGGTCGCTCGTCGTGATTGCAATCGTCTTGTTCTCTTTGTTGATCTGGATTTGCTGGGAATAGCCGGCGGCCCCTAACAGCAGCATGCAAAGCGCCGCAGCGCCCATACGATTGGCTTTCATCTGATTCATTCTCCTAACTGTCTTCCGTCGTGCTCAACAAATCCGCCAGCGTCTTCTTGTGCTTCGGCTTGGCGGCGGCCTTCTGCTTGGGATCGGGGATCACTCGCTCCGCCGGGACCGTGCCCACGCGGTCGCGCGCGTTCTGCTTCACCGCCTTCACTACAGAGAACACCTGCTTCTTCGCCTTGCTCATGGCCATCTCCCCGCAGCCCCGATTAAAGCACTCTTTGCGCCTGCCGCGACTGCGAATCAGCCGCCGCGAACCCCCGCCACTCCCAATGCCCTATACTTTCTTCGCAGCAGCTTTGCCAGGATGCGCGCGCCGAAGCACCGGCCGCCGCTCCACAAGGGGACCCAGGATGGAAGAACGTGACTTTTTCGACGAGCGGCCCGAACAGCGCACCCACACCTTGACCTGCCCCCACTGCGGCCAGGCCGGGGAGTATCAGGTAGGGTGGCTCGTCCGCCGCAAGAAGGCCCAGCTCCGCGGCAACGCCGACGAGCGCGACCGTGCCCGCTTTGCCAAGGCGCAGAGTTACATGGTCCGCACCGACGACGTGCTCGCCTGCAAGAACATCCGCTGCCGCAAGCGCTTCGACGTCGCCGGCATCCAGTCCGTCGCCTTCCTGTGACGGTCGAGCATCAGACTCCAGGCCGGTGATTCATCTTCGGGCTCGTCATCTGAAGTCGATTCATCTCCGGGCTCGTCATCTGAAGTCTCTGAGCTTGTCATTCTGAAATCTCTGGGCTTGTCATTCTGAGCGCAGCGAAGAATCCCCGCATTTGTCCTTGGCTGCCCACACTTCCGTGCGCCAGTTTGTGATTTAATACCCCAAGTAGCCGGAGACGACCCACCCATGGCCAACATGCTGATCCCAGCTGAGGAGCGCGCGCTCACTCCCCACGAAGTCGAAGCTCTCGACCGCCGCCGCCGCCGTGGCCAGCTCTTGCTCGTCCTCTGCTTCCAATGCGTCATCATCGGCACGCTGGTTACGCTGTGGGCTGGCCAGGACCTGGCTTATTCGCCGGGCTGGGCGCACCCCATGGTCTATTGGGACGCACTCCTCTTCGCCCTCGCGGCCATCTTCGCCGTAGCCGGCATCCGCCTCCGTCGCGGCTCGCAGGAATTCCTCAGCTACTAGAGAACCACGACCGACCGGGCCATCCCACCCGAAGCGTCATTCCGACTCGAAGCGTCAGAATCTCCGTCGTAGTCTCTCCGCGCCAGCCACACCCACCCTCAAAAATCGGCGCCCGTCGGTGTAGATCGGTGTTAAGCCTTTCGCCTGTGAGCGGTATCATCCCCGTGTGACCTTCGCCGAGCCCCAGCACTTCGCGCCGTTCGAGATCATCCTGCTGCTGGCCCTCGTCCTCGCCTCCGCAGCCCTCTTCTTCCTCCGCTTCGCTTCCATCCTCCGAACTATCCTCAGCGCCCACAAGGACCTCGGCTGGTCGCTCCGCCCCATCTCCAAACGTCTCTGGACGTTCACCAGCGAAGTCCTCTTCCAGTCGAAGGTCATCCGCGAGCGGCCGCTTCCCGGCATCGCCCACGCCTTCGTCTTCTGGGGATTCCTGGCCTTCGCGCTGGTGTCGCTGAACCATCTGGCGACAGCCGTGGGATTGGGCTTCATGCCGCGGGACAGCTGGGCCAGCGACTTCTACTTCCTCTTCGCAGCCGCCTGGGCCGTACTCGTCGCCATCTCAATAACGGGGCTTTTCCTTCGTAGATTTGTAGCCCGTCCCATCTGGCTGGGCAGCAAACCATCCTACGAGTCCGGCCTCATCGCCCTGCTCATCTTCACGCTGATGGTCACCTACCTGGCCGCGTTCTTCATCCGCGACCCGGTCGCCCTCAAGACCCTCTGGTGGACCCACACCCTCGCGCTACTCATCTTTCTGCCGCTGATCCCGCACACCAAGCACCTGCACCTGGTGCTCTCGCCCGTCACCATCTTTCTCAAGCGCGAGGGCTTTGCCGCCATCCCGCCGCTGTCTACCGATGAAAATGTCGAAGACTTCGGCCTGCACACCGGTCGCGACATCACCCAGATCATCGCCCTCCAGGCCTACTCCTGCGTGGAGTGCGGCCGCTGCACCGAGCATTGCCCCGCCTCCGCCACCGGCAAGGTCCTCAACCCCAAAGAGATCATCCTCGGCACGCGCTCCTACCTCAACACCTTCGGCCCGCACTCCGACGTTCCCTTGCCCGCCGAGCTGCGGAATGGCGACGCGTCCCCCTCAGACCTTGAACCTCGCACCTTGAACCTGTCGCTGGAAGCGGCTTACGAATGCACCACCTGCGGCGCCTGCGAGTTCCAGTGCCCGGTCGGCATCCAGCACGTCCCCATCATCGTCGGCCTGCGCCGCGGTGCCGCCAACACCGGCGCGTGGGAAGACCCCTACGGCACCAAGCTCTTCCTCGCGCTGGAGCGATCCGGCAACGCCCTGGGCCTGCCCGCAGCCGAGCGCGACAAGTTCATCGCCCGCGCTCAGTTCCCCATCTTCGACGGGACACAAGAATACTGTTTATGGCTCGGCTGCATGGGCGCCTACGATCCCCACGGCCGCGAGATCGTCGCCGACTTCGCCCGCATCATGGACCACCTCGGCACCACCTTCGGCGTGCTGAAGAAAGAAAAATGCACCGGCGACCCCGCCCGCCGCCTGGGCAACGACCTCGTCTTCCAGACGCTGGCCGAGTCCGGCCTCAAAGCCTTCGAGGCCGCGCGCGTCCAGAAGATCGTCGCCATCTGCCCCCACTGCGTCCGCACCATCGCCACCGACTGGCGCGACTTCGGCATCGCCCCCGCCATCGAGCACCACAGCGAATTCATGGCCCGCCACGCCGCGCAGTTGCCCACCCGACTAAGCGCTGTCATCCCACAAAGCACTGTCATTCTGAGCGAAGCGAAGAATCCCCGCATTTCGCCTGAAGCGCCACAAGACGCCGCTTCCCCTGACAACCATCCACAAGCAACTAGCAACACCGTCGTCTACCACGACCCCTGCTACCTCGGCCGCTACCAGAACATCTACGCTGAACCCCGCGCCGTCATCGCCCAGCAAGCCACGCTGATGGAGGCCCCGCGCAACCACGAGCGCAGTTTCTGCTGCGGAGCCGGCGGCGGACTCGCCTTTCTCGGCGAAGAATCCGGCGAACGCGTCTCCCACGTCCGCGCCCGCGAGCTGGCCGCCACCGGCGCAACCACCGTCGCCACCGCCTGCCCCTTCTGCAACACCATGTTCCGCGACGCCCTCACCGCGATCACGCCTGACGGAGAGCGTGCGCCCCAGCTTCTCGACATCGCCCAGCTCACCGCCCGGTCACTTCGTGACTCATGCTGAGCTTCGCGTGCCTCTCCTGTTGGTCGGCACAATGATTTCTTTGCGACCATCGGGAGCACCACCACGAAGTCCAACACCCGTCACGAAGTGACCGCCGCCCGCGCAGGGTGCCCGTCCGGCAGGACGGAGTCCCGCCCTCACCGCATCGGCACAAACTTCCCCGCGCACGCATAAGGCTTCGTCTGCGTATCCACAAAGACCGCCTTCCCCTCGGCGTTCCCATCCAGCTTCGTGAACGGCACGTTCGATCCCTCGCTCACGACATCCAGAAGCTTCACATGCACCTGCGCCGGCCTTATCCCCTCCAGGTTCACATTCTTCAACTCCACCTGCGTCCGGTGCGCCTCGTCATAGCCCGCAATCAGCACATCGCCCGCAGTCAGCGACGTAATGTTCTCCAGCACAATCTTCCTGTACTCCGGAATGCGGTCGCCCTTGATGCCCGGATCGACAAATGCCTCCACCGTCTGGTTGTTGTAGTACGGGCTGATCGCAATCGGAATCGGAACGTCGCGCATGCAGATGTTCCGGTACACCAGGTTCTCCACCAGCCCGCCGCGCGTTGCGTTGCTCTTGATGCGGATGCCGCTGGTCGTATGATCCTCGGTTAATCCGTCCACCAGCAGGAAGCTGTCGCCCGTATTCGTCTCGCTGCCAATCGACATGCCGTGCCCGCTGTAGAAGTGGTTGTCCAGCACGCTCATGTGGGTCACGCCGGTCTTGATCGCGATGTTGTCGTCGCCGTTGTCGATCCAGCTATGCGCAATGGTGATGTTGGTGGACGACCCCGGATCGATGCCGTCCGTATTGCGCGGACGTGGGTCGCCCGGCCCCGGCTCATGCACCGGCGTCTTCAGATGCACGCCCCACGCCGTAAAGCCATCGGTCCGCGACACGCCCACGTGGAAGTTGGGCGAATCGTGCAGCGTAATCCGATACAGCGTGAAGCCGTCCGCGTCGCTGGCCGAGATCAGCCGCGGGTCGCTGTACGGAATCCCGTTCGGCAGCGCGGCGGTCGGCTCGCCCTTCACCGCCAGTCCCCACCACGAGATATCCTGCCCCAGCAGCTTCGCGCCGCCGCGCCCGTCGATGGTGCCATCGCCCATGATGCCGACATTCTTCGCGCGGATGGTGAGGAACGCCTTGCACGGCCCCTTCGACGGAATCGTGCCGCACGTTCCCGGCCCGCTCACGTCGTAGTCCGCAGGATTGCGCGAGGCAAACAGCGTCACTCCCTTATCCACCAGCAGCGTCACACCTTCCTTCAACTCCAGCGGCCCACTCAGGAACGCGTCGGCGCCCTTCGCACCCGGTGCCAGCTCAATCGCCTGCCCCGGCTGGCACTTCGCCGCAAAGCCATCGATGGCTGCCTGAATCGCTGCCGTATCTTCTTTCGCCTCGTCGGCCTCCCGCAGCGCATCGCCTGCCGCGGCCAGTTTCGCCTCCAGCTTCACGCATGTAGCGGGAATCTTCGGCTCGGTCACCATGCGCGTGTCCTGCGCCCGCGCGCCCGCTGCCATCGTAACCAATCCGCACGCCACCCACACGCGCCCGCACACCAGCTTCTTCGTCATCGCACAGCCCTCCAGCTTCGCCCTGCAAACCTAGCACATGCAGGGCGCCGGAGTCAGCGATCGCACATGGTTACTTGTGCCGGTCCAGCTTCACCGTCAGCGCCATCACGCACGGAGACATCACAATCGCCACAAAGAACACACCCATAAGAAAGTCATGCATCACGCTCTGCCTCCATGCCGGCCCTCCCCGCGAGAGAGGGCCCGTCTTGGCTCTATCGGCACATCGCGTCCGTATGTTTAGGAGCGGCTGAAAAATCGGGAACTGGACAGGCCTGCACTTCACCGCCGGCCTTCCCCGTCGCAAAATGACCGCTCAAATCATTCAACCTTTCGCCCGTGCGTGCGATGCAAAACCACCCCGGAGGCGCACCCAAACGGCGTCCGCAAACACGAAAAGGCCGCCCGGCAACAGGGCGGCCCTTTCTTTAGGGAGAATAGTTCCAACGGAGGCAAAGCCATCAGAACTTTCTGGCTGCATACTAAGTTTGGCCCAAACCGGTGTCAAGGCTAAAACGCAGCAATCGCAACTGACTGAAAACAAAACGCCTTAACAACCCGTGTCGAACTCATAACATTCGCATTTTATTCGCCACGCAAAAACCTGCTGAATCGGAATTGGTCACAAAATACGGGTTTTATCCACAGGCCTGCACCTGCCAAGGTGCAGAATAGCCGCTTGTCAAGCCCACCGGCGAAATCCAGCTGCCGCTTACCCTTTCGGCATCCGCAGCCGCTTGCCCGCCACACCGCGCAGGTCAATCCGCAGGAACTCCGGCTCGGTCGCCGCGGGCTTGCCCATCAGCACACGAATCCCCGCGCGGCCGAAGCCCAGGAACAGCCCCAGCGTAATCGCCGCCAGCGCGCCAACTCCGGAGAAGATCGCAATACTCTCCAGCAGCGAGTAGGTCTTGCGAATCTCCGCGTGGAACTCCACCGGCATCGGCTTATCGAACGTCACCTCGCTGGGCAGATGCACGCTCTCCACCATTGCCTGCGCCGCGGCCGCGGGCCACGCGCCTGTGGTCACGGCCACCAGCGGCCCCTCGCGCCGCAGCACCACTGTCCCCGCCGCCGGACCCTGCTGCTTCGCCGCTGCGGGAATTGCGCGCGCCACCTCGCCCGCAATCTCCGGCGTGGGATACAGCAGCACTGTCAATACGCCGCCACTCTTGTACCTCGCCGTCACCGCCTCGCCGCTCTTTTCAAAGCCCAGCGCCTGCGCCGGCAGCGCGCCGCCCGTCGCTTGGTAGCCGGCCGGTCCCAGCGCATAGCGCACAGACTCCGCATCCAGCCCCTTCGCCGGCAGCAGACTCGGCAGCAGCGGAGCAATCGCGGCGGGCCCGTGCGCCTTGGGTAGATGGTCGATCAGCTCGTTCGTCAGCGCGACGGTCTCGTCATGCCCAAAGCCAAAGCGCTCCACCACCACATTCACGCCGCTCTGCATCAGCAGCTCATTCGCATCGGAGGAGGCGTTGTCGCCCATCTTCTCCGCGCGCATTCCCGGCTTCGTCCAGTAGTCGTAGGCCGCCAGCGCGCCGCTCACATCCATAAACTGGTACGCCGTCACGCTGCCATGCGTGGATCCCTGCGTGTACTCCGAGCGCGCAAACCGCTTCAGCCCATCCTCGGTCAGCACCGGCTTGTCCGCCAAGTCCACCTGGCCCAGCCCATCGCCGGAGTCGCCCTCCGCCACGCGTTGCAGCTTGCCCAGTGTGGCCGGCAGCAGCGGCGCCGGCGGCTCCATCAGCATCGTCTTCGCCATCGGCTGCGCCTGCGTGCGAAGCACCGCGCACAAACACACCGCAGCCAGCAACATCCACGCTGCGCGTCTGGAATCTACGCGTCTGCAATCCGTTCGTCTCGATCTCCGCGAAGTCGCACCCATACCTCGCTCAGACTACCACCGCAGCCGCTTCGATAGCACGCCACCGCGCCCTTCCTGCCTACTCTCTACTGCTTCTACTGCCCCACCTGCGCGCGCTCCGTCGGCACACGCATTCCGCTCAGCCCGCCCTCGTAGCGCGCCACGCCTTTGTACAGGCTCTCCGCCACACGCTCGCGATACTCCGGCTGCTGCAACTGGTCCGCATCCTTCGGGTTGGTCACAAACGAGATCTCCGCCAAAATCGACGGCATGTTCGCCCCAATCAGCACCACGAAAGGCGCCTTCTTCACACCGCGGTCCTTCAACCCCGCATTGCCCTTCTGCAGGCCCGCGTACAGCGAGCTCTCCACATCCGCGGCAAACTCGCGGCTCTCTTCGATCTTGTCCTTCAGCGCAATCTTCTTCACCAGGTCGCTCAACTGGTGGATGGACTGGTCGCTCACCGCGTTCTCGCGCGCTGCCACATCCAGCGCCGTCGGGTCGCTGGTAAAGTTCAGGTAGTAGGTCTCCACGCCGCGCGCCGTCGGATCGCTGGACGAGTTCGCATGGATGGACAGGAACAGGTCCGCCTGCGCCTTGTTCGCAATCGCCGTCCGCGTCTCCAGCGGGATAAACGTGTCGTCCGAACGCGTGTAGACGACCTCCGCTCCCAGCCTGTCGTGCAGCAGCTTGCCCAGCCGCAGCGCCACGTCCAGCACCACGTCCTTCTCTTCAATCCCGTCCGCGCCCAGCGTGCCGGAGTCGTGCCCGCCGTGCCCGGCGTCAATCACGATGCGCCCAATCTTCAGCCCCAGCGCGCGTACCAGGCTGGTCTCGCCATCCGCCGTGGGCACCGCCGCACGCGCCGGCGTGGCATCCGCCACCACCGCATCCGCGCTCGCCGCCTTCGCCTTCGCCTTTCGCGTCCTGGCCGGGCTCACCGCAGCATTCATGACGACCTTGTCGTCATGCGCGGGCTGCGCCGCGTCCGTCCTCGGACCTGCATCCGCCACCACCGCGGAGATGGGCTTTGACGTCGGCTTGCTGGTCGCATCCACCTTCCCCGGCAGCTCGCTCAGGTTGGCAACGTCGCTGGTGGAGGTACGCGTCGCCACGGTGTTTGGCACCGGCCGCGCCGGCGTCGGCCGCGCCACCCCCGCCGCATGGGGAGCCGGCACATCTGCAGAGCTCATCCCATCGCCCGTGCCGGCTGATCCCTGGTCCCTGATCCCTGAGGCCTGATCCTTTGCCGCCTGCTGCTTGCCGCCGTGGATATCAATAATCAGCCGGTACGGATTCGGCAGCAGAAACGCCGAGTACTCCGTCACGTCGTTCACATCCAGCACCACCCGCGTTACATCGTCGGAGTACTGCGCCGCGCGAATCTTCTTCAGGAACCCATCGTCCGTCACCGCAAAGCTCTTGCCCACCAGCTCCTGCGCCAGCCGCGTGCCATGCAGGTCGAAGAAGATGCGGTCCGGGTTCGGCACACGCGCCGCCTCATACGTCACATCATCGCCCAGGTCAATCGCCACCCGCGTATACGTCGCCGTCGACCAGTGCCGAATGCCCGTCACCACCGCCCGCTTGCCACTGCGCTTCGCGGCAGTCGGGTCCGCCTCTACATCCACCACCGCAACTGGCGGCACATCCCTCGCAACCTCATCGCGGCGGGCCAATGGAACCGCTACCGAACTGGGTGTCCCATTCATCACGGCACTATCGTGATGGGTGGGGTCCATCTTTCCCGAAGTCGGTGCCGTCGCTGGCAGCGACGAAGCACCGCCAGCTGTCGGCTTCGGGACCGACTCGCTTTGATCTGCTCCCACTCCAGGGTCGCCGTTGCTTGCACTCGCCCTGCGCGGCGCGGACGAATTACTTCCGTTGCGCTCTGTCCCCGCGCTTGCAGCATTTGCGCCGACCGTCGGCGCAATCGTCGCCGTCCGGCCTGCCATCTTTCCTGTTCCCTGCTCCCTGCTCTCCATTCCCTGCCGCAACGACTCCAGCCCCGCCTTCGCCTCTTCCGCCTGTTCGCTCCTCGGATGCTCCTTCAGCAGCAGCGCGTACTTCTCCTTCGCCGCCGCCGCATCGGCCAGGTCGTCCTCTTCAATCTGTCCTTCGGCCAGCAGCGCCTGCACCCGCAGCGAACTGCCCGGATACTGCTTGCGCAAAAACTCATACTGCCCCACCGCCGCCTGTGAGGCCTTCGCATCGTGCAGCGTGCGGCCCTGCTCCGCCAGCAACTCCGCCACCGCGTTCACCGCGGCTGGCGCATACACGTCCGCCGGGTTCGCATGGTAGATCGCGCGATACGCATCCATCGCCCGCGTGTAGTCCGCGCGTGTGCGGTCGCTCTCCGCCATCGCCTCCAGCGTCTCGCGTCCGCGCTCCGCCTGCTCCCACGGAGACAGCGCCACGATCTTCGCGGTCTTCGCGGCATGGCTCCGGGCCGGCGCCGTGGTATCCACCGCCGCGCCCGCGGCCTGCCAACACACAAGCGCCACGCACACCGCGCCCGCAACGCATCCAGCGCAGCGCATCCCTAGGAGATACCGCACCACTCGACCTGGGTTTACGAAGCGCATCGCTTCCCTAGTTTAAGTCGCGCCATCCCGCGCGTCCCTGTGAAAACCCACCCGGTACTCCCCGCGATACTCCCCAGCCGCGCGCGATTAGCCCAGCAGCGCCCCCACCACATCCGCCGCCTTGGCCAGCGCGCCATCCAGAGCGCCCACATCGCTGCCGCCGGCCTCCGCCAGGTCCGGCCGCCCGCCGCCCTTGCCGCCCACCATCCCTGCCAGCGTGCCCACAATCTTGCCCGCCTGAACCTTGCCGGTCAGGTCCTTGGTCACGCCAACGATCAACGAAACCTTCCCCGTGTCGGAATCAGCCGCGCCCAGCACCACCACCCCGCTGCCCAGCTTGCCGCGCATCTGGTCGACCAGGTCGCGCATGGGCCCGCGCTCCAGTCCGTCCACTCTCTGGACGAGCAGCTTGACGCCCTTCACTTCGACCGCGCTCGCCTCGCCCGCCGCCGCGCTCGCCGACTTCATCCGCATCCCGTCCAACTCGCGCCGCAGCTTCTTCATCTCTTCTTCCTGCGCGGCAATCTTCGCCCGCAGCGCGTCCGCCGGAAAAGCCGCCTCGCCGCCCACCATCTGCCCCACCACGCGCGCCACCTCGTAGTCGCGCCGGAACTCGCCCAGCGCGCCCATCCCGCTCACCGCCTCCACGCGCCGCACACCGCTCGACACACTGCCCTCGCCGACGACCTTGATCAGCCCAATCTCTCCGGTCGCACCCGTATGAGTCCCGCCGCACAGCTCCGTGGAAAAATCCCCAATCTTCACCACGCGCACCTTGTCGCCGTACTTCTCGCCGAACAGCGCCATCGCGTGATACTCATTCACGGCCACATCGATCGGCACATCCACCAGCGTCTCCACCTTGCTGTTCGCCAGCACCTGCGCGTTCACAATGCTCTCCACCTCGCGCAGCTCTTCCTCCGCCACGCCCGCAAAGTGCGAGAAGTCGAAGCGCAGCCGCGTCGCATCGTTCAAGCTGCCCGCCTGCTTCACATGCTTGCCCAGCACCTCGCGCAGCGCCGCATGCAGCAGATGCGTGCCTGTATGGTTGCGCTCGGTCGCGCGCCGGTTGTCCGCGTCCACCACCGTGTCCACCGTGTCGCCCACGGCAATCGTCTGCGTCGCCTTCACCTTGTGCGCAAACACGCCCTGCACCGGCTTGGTGCAGCCGGCCACGTTCGCAACCACGGTATTGTGGTCGCCGGAATACAACCAACCGAGATCGCCCACCTGCCCGCCGGAGTCCGCATAGAAGCTGGTTGCATCCAGCACCACCTCGCCCGTCTCACCGGCCTTCAACTCCGGCACACCCACGCCTTCCTTGACTAACGCCAGCACCTTCGCCCCATCCACCCGCAGCGCCGTGTAGCCCTCAAACTCCGTCTTCGCCAACTCGCGATACACCGGCGCCGCCGACTTCTGCGACCCACCTTTCCAACTAGCCCGCGCCCGCGCCTGCTCCTCTTCCTTCGCGCGATCAAACCCCTCCATGTCGAACGCAATCCCCGCATCCCGCGCCGCATCCACCATAAAATCCAGCGGCATGCCAAACGTCTCGTACAGATGAAACGCCGCCTTGCCGCGAAGCTTCTTACCCTCTTGTAGCAACGCGCGAGCCGTATCCAAAGGCTTCCCGTTCTCGAGAAAGTAGTCTTTTAATCCACCACCTTCTTGCAGAAATTCCTGCAACGTACCGCTTTCAGCCCCGAGAAGAATCTCCTCGGCCTCTTCGTGAAGGGCAAGGATTTCATCAATCTCCTTCTGCAATTCTTTAGAACCCACATCCATCACCCGCGCGAACTGCTCTTCCTCCACCAACACCACCTTACTCACCCGCTCCGCAGTCTCCTTCAACTCCGGATACGCCACGCCCATCTCATCCCGCACCGCGAAGACCATCTCGAACAGAAACGGCTTCTCCTGCCCCAACAGCCGTCCATGCCGAATCCCGCGCCGCATAATCTTCCGCAGCACATACCCGCGCCCCTCATTCGAAGGCACCACCCCATCCGAAATCAGAAACGTCGCACACCGCGCATGGTCCGCAATAATCCGCAAACTCGCGTCGCCCTTTTCCTCGCTTCCCGCAAGCTGCTTCAAGCTGTCGGCTGAAAGCTGCTCTTCGCTGACAACTCTGGAATCATGCCTTTCGCCCGTCACCTCCCGAGCCTTCGCAATCAGCGGCAAAAACAAATCCGTCTGGTAGTTCGACAGCACTCCCTGCAGCACGCACGCAATCCGTTCCAGCCCCATGCCCGTATCGATGCTCGGCTTCGGCAGCGGCGTCAGCGTCCCATCGCCCGCGCGGTCGAACTGCATAAACACCAGGTTCCAGATCTCCACATACCGTTGGTCGTCCTCGCCAAACGGCCTGTCGACCGACGGGTCCTCACCCGCCTCCACGCCGAAGTCGTAAAAGATCTCCGAGCATGGTCCGCACGGCCCGGTCTCGCCCATCTGCCAGAAGTTGTCCTTGGCGCCAAAGCCGAAGATGCGCTCCTTCGGAACGCCCGTCTCGATCCAAAGCTGCTCGGCCTCGGCATCGCGAGGCACCTTGGCGTCGCCTTCAAAGATGGTTACATAGAGCTTCGCCGGATCGATCCCGCACCACTCCGCGCTGGTCAGGAACTCCCACGCATACGCAATCGCATCGCGCTTGAAGTAATCGCCAAAGCTGAAGTTTCCCAGCATCTCGAAGAACGTATGGTGCCGCCGCGTAAAGCCCACGTTCTCCAGGTCGTTGTGCTTGCCGCCCGCGCGCACGCACTTCTGCGAAGTCGTCGCCCGCGAGTAGTCGCGCTTCTCCGCGCCCAGAAACACGTCCTTGAACTGGTTCATCCCCGCGTTGGTAAACAGCAGCGTAGGATCGTTCGCCGGCACCAGGCTGGACGAGTGCACGCGCCGGTGTCCCTGCCCCGTGGCAGCCGACACTTTGCCCTCAAAAAACCGCAGAAAATCTTCCCTGATCTGGCTTCCAGAGACTGAACGCACGCTTCCCGAACGATATTCCATAGGCCTAAAAGTCTATCAGCCAAGCAAGAACCCAGCCTCCCGGGATGAATTCCAGCAGGTTTTCACACGAAGCGTAGAGAACGGCAAGGGTTTCCGGAAACCTTCTACAACTTACGGCCTGTGCTCCAACTCAACTCAGCCATTGCATCCCCCGTACGCGCATGCCAAGCTCGAGCCTGAAACTCCATAGAAGTCCCGAAAACGGCCGGTCAAGGTTCACCCGTGGATGTCCTCACTCTATTCTTCGTCGAAGCAAGTATCTTATTTCTCTTCAGTCTGACCACGCTAGCCGGCTCTAATGGTCAATCGGGTAAGAATGGAGGCTACTGGTTCGCAGCCTCCAACTTCTGTGGGGGAGTCGGCCTGCTGCTGCATGGCGCTCTCCCCAACGCCCCCGCGCTCATCAACGTCGTTCTCGCCAACCTCTTCCTGTTCGTCGAACTCACCTTGCTCAACAAGGCCATCGCCGAGTTCGTCGACCGGGGCCGCCGCACCTGGCTGTATCTGCTTGCGCTCTCCATCCTTATGACGGTGGCAACCGTCCGCTACACCCTCTGGCCAGCAGACCATACCCTCCGCATCGCCTTTATCTCCATCGTCGCCGTCGCCACCGCTGCCTGCAGCGCAACGCTCCTCTTCCTCTCGCTCCGCGGCCGCGCAAGAATCTCAACCGTCGCCATGGGCTCCCTCTTCAGCCTGTATGCCATCACCAATACCATCCGCCTCTTCGACGTCTGGAGATATCAGCAACAAAGCTTTTACCACATCTTTCTCGACCGCACGATCATCGCCGGCCTCAGCTTCGGCTTCCTTTGGATGAGGTTTGCCCGGCTGCACGACAGCCTCGCAGCGCTGGCTGACACCGACGCTCTCACCGGTACGCTCAACCGCCGCGCCATCGAGCGCGAGACCGAGCGCGTCTTCCATCCCAGGCGCCAGCGCAGCGATAGCATCGCCGCAATCATGCTCGATATCGACCACTTCAAGCAGATCAACGACCGCTACGGCCACCATGCCGGCGACCTTGCCCTCTGCGCCGTCGCCGACTGCCTCCGCAGCGCCATGCGCGCCGGAGATCTCATCGCTCGTCTCGGCGGAGATGAATTCCTCGTCATCATGCCCAATACCAGCGCCGCCCCCGCCGAGCTCGCCGCCGACCGCGTCCGCGCGCATCTAGCCAAGCTCCGCATCTCCTGCGACACCGGCGAATTCGGCCTTCGCGCCAGCATCGGCATCACCGCTATCGACAGCGGCAAACTCACGCTCGAAGACCTGCTGAAATTCGGCGACCGAGCCCTCTATGTCGCCAAGGCCAGCAGCCGGAAGGTCTCCCCGATCTCCGAGTTCTCCATCTAAGAGCCTGTTGAAATACCCTGTCTTGCCGGCCCACGCTTCACATGCGTGCAGGCGCCACAATTGTCGTCGGCTGCACCACCGGGATCGTCGGCATAAACGCCCTCTCCAGCCATGGCAGCCGCGCAAACAGCATCAGCACCATCACCACCACCGTCGCGCTGAACCACAGCATCAGCCGTCCCTGCCGGTACAACTTCTCCGGGTTCTGCACCGCACTGTGCGGCTGGAACGCCAGGTGGAAGTAGATGGCCATCACCAGCGCCACCAGCGGGAACCCCAGCAGCAGCTCAATCCGGTAGCGAATCACAAACGCCCCAAAGAACAGCATCGCGGTCGACGCGTAGAACACCACGCTCACCAGCAGGCTCTCCTGCGTATACCGCCGGAAGCTTGCGCGGTAGCTGCCTGCCACGCCCTGGTCGCCAATCTCGCGCAGCTCGCTGAAGCGCTTGAGCGCCATAAAGTAGCAGCCAATCATCCAGTAGCTCATCAGCAGGCTCAGCGGAGGCACCAGCAGCGGTGCCACCGCATACCAACCCAGCATCATGCGCAGCGGATTGTTCACACTCTCCGTCAGCACGTCCAGGTAGGGCACGTCCTTGGTCCGCAGCGGGCGTATGTTGTACACGCAGCCCATGAGCCACAGCGCCGCCAGCGTCAGCGCAAGCGGCTGCGACACCCGCCACCCAATCGCCACGCCCACCAGCATCATCGCAATCCACTGCGCATAGGCCGCAGGGATATTGACCAGCCCCAGCGCCGCCGGCCGGGTCCTCTTGGTCGGATGCAGCCGGTCGAACGGCGCATCCAGCACCTCGTTGATCACATAGTTGCTGCACGCCACCAGCGTGATCGCCACAAAGGCCCACACCAGCGTCCGCAGCAGGGGCCAGTCCAGCCGCACCGCGCCCACGCTCAGCGGAACGATGATCCCCGGCAGCACAAACAGGTTCTTGATCGAGTGGTCCAGCCGCGCAATGGCCAGATGCGCCCGCAGCCGCTCCGCGAAAGTCACCTTCATCCCTGCCGATTCGATCATCGAGAACCCATCATCCCCTGGCCGTCAAACTACACCCATCAGAACCACGTGCCTGCCTTGTACCGCTCATACTCCTCGCCAAACGCCTGGTGCAACACCTGCTCCTCCTTGCGCGCACGCGCGACCTGCACCGGCACCAGTACCCCCACAAGGATCAGCAGCAACCAGTTCTCCAGCACAATCGCAATGCCGGCCAGGAACAGCCCGCCAAACACGTAGATCGGGTTCCGGATCTTCGCGTACAGCCCCGTCGTCACCAGCTTCTTCGCCTTCGCCTTGACGGAAAACGACGCCCCCAACTGCAGCCGCGCCAGCACCAGCATCGCCACCGACGCAGCCGCCAGTGCCGCCCCAGCCATCTTCAGCGGAGTCCACGCAATCAAGTTCATGTGCCACGCCAGCCACGCCGTAGCCAGTAGAAACGCCACCAACGTAACGATGTTCGACTTCATCGTGCTTCAACCTTTCGTCTCGCGCCCGGCATCGGGAGCCCACCTTCACCTTACTCCCGCGCGGTTACACGTTCACAAGGTTGTAGCTCGCGGAGAGCTGCCCGCTCACCACGTGCAGGTTGCTGGGCGTATAGGCCAGGTCCGGATGGCGCAGCCGCGTGTTCACGCTGCTGGCCACCGCGGAGGAGGCCACAATGTTCCTCGTAAACGCAGGCAATACGCCAAACGGCGGCGTCCGCGAGTTATGCAGCGTGGCCAGCGCCATCCCCGCCGGCGACGGCAGCGTCAGGTTCGCAAACGCTCCCGGGTTGAACACCAGCCCAAAGTTGTTCGCATACTGCGCCATCCAGCGCAGCGTCACGTTCGCCAGGATCGACCCGTCCGCGTCCGGCTTATAGCCGCCGCCCACGTCGCAGTGCACCCCTGCAAACCATACCTGCGTCAGCGACTGCTGGTCGCTCACCGGCCCGTCCCACAGGCACGGCTGGAACTGCTGCCGCTCCTCGTCAATCGACAACGCCTGCACCGCATTCAGCACATCCGGATGCAGCGTCGTGCTGAGAAAGCCAAACTGGTTCGCATCGGTCCCGCCAAAGATCGCCGGAACGCCCAGCGAGCCCACCGTGTCCCACACGCCCACCAGTTGCAGCTTGGCGTCATCCATCGTATAGGTCTGGTTCAGCGTGTCCAGCAGCGCCGGCCGCTGCTCCGTGTTGCGATACGCCTCAAACGCCATGTCTACAACCTTCGGATCGCCCTGGTTCACCGTCGGCAGCCCGCAGATCGCAATCATCCCTGCCAGGCACCGCGCCGTGTACGCCCCCCGGCTAAAGCCGAACAGGAACAACTGGTCGCCCGGCTGGTAGTGCGCACACACATCTGCGTACCCGTCCTTGATCTTGTCGAACAATCCATCGCCGCCCACTCCGAACGCGCCGCCCAGCAGCTTGTCCAGCAGTCCGCCCGCCGCGCCCACGCCGGAGTCGTACGAGGTGTATTGCACGCCATCAACTTTGGCCAGCGCGTTGTACAGCTGGCACACGTTGGAGTTATCGTTGGGGTCCTGCCACGTCCCATCCGCGCAGAAAACTATGTTCTTCGGCATACGTCCCTCCTTGGATTCGATTGTGTCTGATTGACCGCTTGTCATTCTGACCCTGAGCTTGGCTCAGGGGAAGAATCCCCGTATTTCGCTCCCACCCACGCTCAATTTCAGGCCCCAAGTTAGCCCTTAGCTGTTAGCCATTAGCTGTTAGCCATTAGCTGTTAGCCATTTGCTGTTAGCCATTTGCCTTTGCCCTCAGTCTTTAGCTAAGAGCTAAAAGCTAACAGCTACTAGCTATCCTCCACCACTTCCACCCCCCACTCCCGGAGAATCTTAAACACCGTGCCCGCCGAGAACCCCGCCCGCAGCAACCTCCCCACCACCCGCGCGCACTCCTGCCGTTTCTTCTCCCCCGTCGGCTGCTTCACCCGCTTCCGCGCGATGTATTCCCGCGCCAGCGCCACCTCATCCACGCCCTGGTAGGCCGCGCCCACCGCCGCGCCCACTGTCTCCGGAGCCACACCCTTCGCCGCCAAATCCTGCTGCACCCGCCGCCGCCCAAACTTCTGCCCCTCCATGCGGAGCCGTGTGTAGTCCGCCGCAAACCGAGGATCGCTCAGGTACTTCAACTCCTTCAGCCGAGCCACCACGGCGTCCATCGCCCGCTCACCGTCCCCGCCCTCCGCCGCGCGCGTCTTCATCAGCCGCCGCAGCTCACGCTCCGTCCGCATCCTCCCCGCCAGCGCCCGCACGGCATACTCCATCAACCCCGCCTCGCCCAGCGCCTCCCGCTTCTTCGCCTGCTTGAACATCATCGCCTACCTGATCCCTGATCCCTGATCCCCGTTCCGTGTCTCCGCATACTTGCCCGTCTTCGTCCAGCGGTCGCACCAGTCGCCCACCACCGCGTTCCACATCTCCGCATTCTGCGGCTTCAGCACCCAGTGGCCTTCGTCCGGGAAGTAAAGCATCTTCGACGGCACCCCCAGCCGCTGCAGCGCCGTAAACA
>Ga0302201_10000505_pt1 | contig 35260 bp, 29 predicted proteins | sample II_Bog_N3_2_FD_194586 | JGI IMG/M metagenome (GOLD analysis project Ga0302201, IMG submission 194586) | Peat permafrost microbial communities from Stordalen Mire near Abisko, Sweden - II_Bog_N3_2 | ecosystem: Environmental > Terrestrial > Soil > Wetlands > Peat | place: Sweden: Abisko... | reverse complement strand
GTCCCTGCCTCAGCGGGAGGGGTCCGCCGTATCGGGAGCTTGGTCATGGACATCACCCGGCAGAAGAAATTCGAGCAAGAAACCCATGTGCTGGCGGAGCGGCGCCGCGAATTCCTGGAAATGCAGCGTGAGTTCATCTCGATGGTGTCCCATGAGTTCCGGACCCCCCTGACGACGATCCAGGGCGCGCAGTTCCTGCTGCAGAAGCTCTTTAAGCAGGCGGTGGGCCTGAGCCGGCCCGTCCTTGAGAGCGGGGAGAAATGGCTGGGGCTCCAAGACTCTGCGCTGGCGACCCTGAACAAGTTGGTCGATCAGGTGCTCATGCTCAATCGGATTGAGCACATGACGGGGGAGGCGTCGCTCGACCGGCTCTCGCCCAAGGAGGTGATCTCGGAAACCGTTGCGCGCTTCAACGACTCGATGGACAACCCCCGAGTCGAACTTCGCAACGAGGTGCCCCCCGGGTTCCTGGCGTCCATGGACCCGGGGCTCGTCAAGGCCGCGGCCGAGAACCTCATCTCCAACGGGCTCAAGTACTCGGGATTGGAAAAGCCAGTCCGTGTGCGCGTGTATGCGGAAAAGGGGGGATGGGCGGTGGACGTGGCGGACAGCGGCCGCGGTATTCCCCCTGCCGACCAGGCCAGCCTTTTTAGGCCGTTCTTTCGCGCGGGCAATGTCGGCACAGTGCCCGGGACGGGACTCGGCTTGGCCATAGTCCAGCGGGCGGTGTCCTTTCACGGGGGTCGGGTGGCGTTCGAGAGCAAGGAGGCCCTGGGCACGACATTCACGCTCCATTTTCCGGGGGTCGCGCATCCGCCCCGCGACGAGGAAGCCCTGCTCGGGCGGGTGCCGCTCCTGGGGAGGGAGACCGACCGTGGGTGAGCCGGCCACCCGAATCCTGCTCGTCGAGGACGAGCCCGAGGTGCGCACGATCGCCGAGGGCGTGTTGTGCTCGTTTGGCTATTCCGTCATCGCAGTGGCCAACGGTGCTGAGGCATGGGCGGCCATGGAGGAAGTGCGGCCCGACCTCATCCTGAGCGACGTCCGCATGCCGATCATCGACGGCTTCCAGTTGCTCCAGAAGATTCGAGCGGACCCGGTGTGGCACAAGACCCCTTTCATCATCCTGTCGGCGAAAGCCGAGAGCGCGGACCTGCGCATGGGAATGTCCCTTGGGGCCGACGACTACGTCACTAAGCCGTATCGGCCCCTGGACATTCGCAATACGATCGAAATCCGGGTTAAGCGCGCAAGGCAGGTCGCGGAGGCGATCGCCGGCAACCAGCGGTTCCTGACCCGCATTCTCCCCCATGAGCTGCGCACGCCACTGATGGGCGTCATCGGATACGCCGAGCTGATGGTGGACACGGCCAACGAGGGCAAGACGCTCTCCGTTGCGGAGCTTTCTGAATACGGCCGCATGCTGCAGCTGTCCGGCGCCAGGATATTCAGGATTGTGGAGAACCTGCTCTTCTGGGCGAGGCTCGAGGCCCCGAGCGAGTCCCTCGGGGGATCGGGCAGGTTGAAGCGCGAGAGGGAGGACGCGGGCGGGCCAGGCCTTGGCCAGCTGGCGAACTCGGTTGCCGCTCAGTTCGGTCGCCAGCAGGACCTGGTGGTCGATTGCACCGTGCAAGCCACGGTACAGGTCGTCACGCCAGGGTTCGAGTTCGTGGCGCGGCACCTTATCGAGAATGCCTTCAAGTGCTCCCTGCCTGGAAACCTGGTGCGGGTCTCCACTTGGACTGCGGACCAGATGTTTCACCTCTGCATCACCGATTCCGGCCGGGGGATGACGCCTGATCAGATCGCGCGGATCAGCGGATTCCAGCAGCTCGACAGGCTGGGGTTCGAGGGACAGGGACTCGGGATGGGCCTCACGCTGACAACGACATTCGTGCGGGCCTCGGGTGGGCAGATCAAGTTCCAGGCTGGGCCCAACGGAAAGGGGCTCGAGGTTAGCCTGAGCCTGCACCTTGCCGGCAGCCCCGTGCCCGCCTAGGTCCCCATGATCGGCCGGATCCGAGAGCGGCGTTTCGCTGGGGCCCGACAAAGTAGCAATGGACGAGAGGTGGGACCGCGGCTAGCTTCCCGCTCCCGCTTTACCTCATGACCCGCCTCTTCGCTCCTTATCTTGACCGACTGAACGCCGCTTACAGGGGGCGCACGGTTTTCGAAGGGCTAAAGGCCCGGCTCCTGGCGTCAATTGCTCTCCTGGTACTCGTCTTCGTGCCGCTCAATGTCGCAAAGAACCTCTGGATCCAGCCGCCCGTGCTCGGGCCACGGCTGGTGCTGAACCTCGTCATCTGGATTGGCGCGGCCGCGTGCCTCCGAGCCGTGTATAAGGGAACGCTCAACCGCGCAGGCAACGTCTTCGCCCTCACGCTGGTGATCGCGGTCCACGTGCTGCTGCTGGTGGTGGGAGCGACGACCAAGCCCGTTCAGCCGGTCGGTACAGGGGTCCAGACCCTCGTCTTTGATTTTGTCATCCTCCTGTTCGCTCTGCTTTTCGCGTCCCGGCGCGTTGCGACCACGGTGTTTGCCGTGGTGATGGCGGGGATCCTCGGCTATCACCTGTTTCTGGGCCAGCAGTCCGAACTGGGGCCGTCCGACCGCGTCACCGCCGACACGCTTCTTAGGGAGGGAATGATCGCGATGGGGCTCATCTTCGCGCTTGGGATCACGCTCATGCAGATGATCGACGCGGCGCACCTCCGGAGCGAGGAGGCGCTCCGCCAGTCACGAGAGATGAATGAGAACCTGGGGCGCCTGGAACGGGAGGCCCGGATGATTTCGGAGCAGCGCCGCGAACTCCTGGAGGCGCAGCGGGAGTTCATTTCGATGGTGTCGCACGAATTCCGCACGCCGCTCACCACGATCCAGGGGGCCCAGTTCCTCCTGGAGAAGCTCTTGAGGGAGTCGGCGACCCTCGGAGCCGCGGTCGCGACGGAGACCCGCAAATGGCTCGACATGCAGACCTCGGGGCTTGATACGCTCACAAAGCTCGTCGACCAGGTGCTGCTCCTGAACCGAACGGAGCACATGACAGGCGAGGCGTCGTTTGAGGCGCTCTCTCCCAGCGCCGTTCTCGCCGCGGCGGTGCGCCCGTTCAATGAAACGATGGCCGCGCCCCGGGTGATCCTCCGCGACATGCTTCCCGCGGGGTTCTCCGCCACCATGGACCCGCGCCTCGTCAAGGCGGCGGTCGAGAATCTCATCTCCAACGGGCTCAAGTACTCCGCGATAGAGAAGACCGTGACAATCGACGTCTACGCGGAGCCCGAAGGCTGGGCGGTAGAAGTCGTCGACGAGGGCAGGGGCATTCCAATGGAGGACCAGGCAAGCCTCTTCCGCCCCTTCTTCCGCGCGGGAAACATCGGCACCGTCCCAGGCACCGGCCTCGGTCTCGTGATCGTGCGCCGAGCCGTCGATTTTCACGGCGGGAAAATCGAGTTTGAAAGCCGCGAGAACCTGGGAACGAGGTTCAAGCTCCATTTCCCTGCCGTGGCGCGGTCGACCCTGGACGCCCCAGCGCCCGCCTGCATCTCGGCGGAGTCCAGGTCCTAAAACCGGGATAAGCCTCCCTGGGGCGCCCCGTCTGCGCCTTTTCTCTTTTTGATTTCGACTCGAGCGCTTCTTGCGTCGAGTGTTGGGTCTTCGCGCGGACATGATTTCCATCAGGATAGAGAAACTGACCAAACGATTCGGCGCCGTTACCGCGCTGCACGGGCTGGACCTAGTGGTCGAGCCGGGCGAGCTGTTTTTCCTCCTTGGGCCGAGCGGGTGCGGCAAGACCACGCTCCTGAGGTGCATGGCCGGGTTCTACGTCCCCGAGGAGGGTAGGATTTTTTTTGGGGATGAGGATGTGACGCGGCTTGCGCCGCACAAGCGCAACACCGGCATGATGTTTCAGAGCTACGCGCTCTGGCCCCATATGACCGTCGCCGAGAATGTGGCGTTCGGGCTTGAGGAGCGGAAGCTTCCAAGGGCCGAGATCCGGACCAAGGTGGGAGAGGCGCTCGAATCCGTGCATATGGGGGCCTATGCGGAGCGCCGGCCCAACCAGCTTTCCGGCGGGCAGCAGCAGCGGGTGGCGCTCGCGCGTGCCCTGGTCATCCGGCCTCGATGCCTGCTCTTGGATGAGCCCCTCTCAAATCTGGACGCACGGCTCCGGCTTGAGATGCGCATGGAAATCCGGCGCGTCTGCAAGGAGTTCAAGCTGACGACAGTCTACGTGACGCACGACCAGAAGGAGGCCCTGTCGGTCTCCGACCGGATGGCGGTTCTCGACGGAGGGCACATCCTGCAGGTGGGCACGCCCCAGGAGATCTACCGCAGGCCCGCCCGCCGGACCGTGGCCGACTTCATAGGCGAGACGAACTTCTTAGCCGGCATCCTCAGGTCCTCGGAGGGAGGCCGCGCTCGGGTGTCGACCGAGATCGGCGAGTTTGAGGGCGTCTTTGGCGATCCCAAGTCGCCACCCGCAACGGGCTCCTCGGTCACCCTGTCGATCAGGCCGGAATGCCTGACGATATCCCCGGAGCGGCCCTCCGGGAATTCAATCCGCGGCCGCATCGGCAAGTCCGTGTACCTGGGCGAGAACGCGCAGTACGACTTTGTCTCGGGCTCGACATCCCTAAAAATCCTCGAGCTCAATCCCCGCTTTGTCGACCGATCGGCAACCGAGGAGTTCCAGGCCTGCGTCCAGCCCGAGGACGTCGTCGTCCTGGGGGCCTAGCTGCCGCTCCATGCTCAAGCGGGGCATCATCCTCCTGGCGCTTGTGGCGACGGTCGCGCTGCCTTTCCTGCTCAGGCCGCACCGGGAGGCACCGGGCGAAGCGGACGACACGCTCACGATCATCACGCCCCACAACGAGGCCATCCGCCATGAGTTCACTCTCGGCTTCAGAGACTGGTACAAGGCGAAGACCGGCCGCACGGTATTCCTCGACTGGAGGATGATCGGAGGGACCAGCGAGATCGCCCGTTACCTGGAGGGCGAGTCGGTTGCCTCGTTCCGCAACCTTTGGACGGGCAAGTGGGGCCGGCCCTGGAGCGCGGAGGTCCAGGCGGGCTTCCAAAACGGTAGGCTCCCGAAGGACGCACCGGCCGCCGTGCGGGAGGCCCGCGCAGCCTACCTCGCATCGAATGCCGGCTGCGGAATCGACCTTTTTTTTGGGGGAGGCCCCTACGACTTTGAGCGCCAGGCCCGGGCGGGACGCCTGGTGGACTCGGGGATCAGCAAGATCCACCCGGATTGGTTCACCGAGGAGAACCTGCCGCAGACGTTCGGGGGCGAAGTGTACTGGGATCGGGAGGGCCTTTGGTACGGCGCCGTCCTGAGCTCCTACGGCATCCTCTTCAACCGCGACGCCCTCAAGCGGCTTGGCTTTGACCGTGAGCCCGAGCAGTGGAGCGACCTGACGGATCCCCGTTACGTGGGCCAGCTCGGCATGTGCGACCCCACAAAGAGCGGATCGATTGCGGCGGCCTTCGAGAACGTGATCCAGCAGCAGATGCACATGAGTCTCGACCGGCTGCTCGCCGCGGACCCGGGCGGCGACCGCAAGGCGATGGCGGCCAAGGCCGTGCGCGAGGGGTGGCTCCACGGACTTCAACTCCTGCAACTTGTCGGTGCCAACGCGCGGTATTTCACGGACACGTCGCAGAAACCGCCCATCGACGTGGCCTCGGGCGACTGCGCAGCGGGCATGTGCATCGACTTCTACGGCCGCGAGCAGCAGGAGGCCGTGCGCCGGAGGACCGGGGCACTCGACAGGCTCGGCTACGTTTCCCCGGACGGGGGCGCCGCCTACAGTGTGGATCCCATTGCCCTGCTGCGGGGGGCTCCGCACCCCTCCGTGGCCCTGGCCTTCATCGAATACACGCTCTCCCTCGACGGACAAAAACTCTGGAATTTCCGGGCGGGCACTCCGGGAGGCCCCCAGCATTTCGCACTCAGACGGTTGCCGGTGCGCAGGGACTTCTACTCGAGGGCGGACTTTCGCTCGTTCATGAGCGACCCCGACACCAATCCCTATTTGCAGAAAAAGGTCCTCGTTCACGAGAACGACTGGACCGGCCAGCTGTTCCAGGAACTCGCCGTCGTTATCCGGATAACGACAGAGGACACCCACCCGGAACTGGCAGCCGCATGGCGAGCGATCATCGCGGCCCCAGAGCCCGCCCGCTCACGGGCCTTGGCCGTGCTTCAGGACCTTTCGGCCGTGGACTACGACCAGGCGCTCGGGCCCATAAAGAAGGCGCTGGTCTCCAAGAACCTGGTCGACTCCATCAGGCTGTCGAGGGACCTGGATGACGCCTTCAGAAGGAATTATGCGTGCGCCGAGCGCATCGCAAGGGGAGGGCAGTAGGGGCCCCTCAGGGGGCAACGCGGGCCTAAAGGGCGGCGAAATCCGCCGCGAAGGCAGCCTTGTCCGGCGCCTTGAAGAAGGAGGTTCCGGCGACGAAGGTATCAGCTCCTCGGGACCGGCAAAGAGAGGCCGTGGTCAGGTCGATTCCGCCGTCCACCTCGATCCGGAGGTCGAGCCTGCGGTCGCGCCGCCAAGCGTCCACTTGAGAGATCTTGGGCAGGGTGTCCTCGCGGAAGGACTGGCCGCCAAAACCCGGTTGCACGGTCATCACGAGAACAAGGTCTACCTCTTCGAGGAAGGGTTCCACGGACTCCACGGGGGTCCCGGGATTGAGCGCCAGGCCGACCTTGCAGCCGTGTCCCCTGATGGCGGCAAACGTCGCCACGTGGTTGATGGGGGGTTCGATGTGGATTGTGATCCGGCTCGCGCCGGCCTTGGCAAACGCACCCACGTAACGGTGAGGCTCGGACAGCATCAGGTGGGTGTCGAAGAATAGGGTGCAGTCGCGCCGCCGCAGGGCTGCGAGGGTTTCCGGGCCGAAGGAGAGGTTGGGCACGAAGTGCCCATCCATGATGTCCATGTGCAGCCATTTGATCCCGAGCGCGGCCACGCTGGCGGCACCCTCGCCCAGGGCGGCATGGTCGGCGGCCAGGAGCGACGGAGCTAAAATAGGGTCATTCATCGGAGCCGGTGCGGGTCACCACACGTCGAGGACGGTATGGATGACTTTCGCGCTGAGCTGGTCGGAGAGGAGGGGGAGCGTGTTGTATTCCGACTGGAGTTGGTCGTTGCTGGTCCCGAAAGGCACCGAGCCAAGGCCGTTGTCGGTGAAAGCCTCACGCTGCACCTCCACAGTCCTTCCGTCAAAGAGCATCCGGCCCGACCGGTTGTCCCGCAGGCTTAGGCTGGCCGTCAGGCGCAGCGTGAACTCTCGAGCCAGGCCGTTGTCATCTTCGCGGTTGGCGGCATTGTCGCGCCGGTACTTCACGAGCGTGACCTGGAGCGTGGCGTCCGCTTCCGAGGCGCTGTCGACCACCGTGACCCTGCCGTCCTTGATGAAGGCTTCGCGCACCATGGTGCTGACGAGCACCTGCGACTGGGCGAGCGTCGTCTTGTTCTTCGCGGCCTCGACATAGAGCGTCGAGAAGCTGGGCGCCGGGCCCGAGCCCAGCCTGTAGTGCGCGCAACCCTGGGCCAGGAACGCGGATACAAGGAGCATGCCCCATATGCGCGTCATTGGAAACCGCCCTCTGGAGCTCAGAACAGCCAGAACCGCTTCTTGGGGGCGGTTGCGGGCCTTATGGTCTGCTTTGACACCTTGGCCTCAAGGTCCGAAAGCCGCTTCTTGGCGAGCTTGGCGGGGCCTGAGTCAGGATATGCCGTGATGGCTTCGTTATAGAATACCTTGGCAGCCACGAAGTTGTACCGCTTATAGAAATAATAATCCCCGATGTAGATTTTGCTGTTCGCAAGGATTGTCTTCATCTTGTCGACGCCCGTGGCGGCCACGGCCAGGTTGGCGTCCCCCGGGTAGAGGATCATAAAGTCCTCGTAGTAGGTCATGGCCACCTTGGTGGAGGCCTGGTCGTACTTCGGGCCCTCGGTGAGTGACGCGTGGAGGTCGCCCAGCTTCAGGTAGGCCACGGGTGCCAGCACGCTCTGGGGATACGTGTTCACCAGGCGGTCGAGCGAGTCGATGGCCTCCTCGGTGTCCTTGTTGAACTGGTAGCCCCGCGCCGCTTCCATAAGGGCCAGGGGTGCGTAGTCGCTGTAGGGGGCGTCGAGAACGATGACCTCCATGTACTCAATGGCCCGGGTGCGGTTCGAGAACTCGGGGATGATGCCCCAGAGCCTGTTGTGGGCGCCGTCGAGGAGGAGGGCCGCCGTCTTGTAGAGTTCGCCAATCGCGTCGTTGAAGCGCTTCGTGTTGGGGTAGCGCCGCAGCATTTCCTGGAAGTCCTTGAAGGCGTAGTAGTACTGTTTTCGCTCAACCAGGAGCTTGCCGGCCCGAAAGAGGGCCTCCGGGGCATAGACCGAGCTCTGGTACTTGCTCGCCACCTTCTCGTAAGCCTTGATCGCGGCGTGGCGGCTGTCCTCCTGCTCGTACTTTCTGGCCTTGTTCATCAGGTCCAGGGCGGCCTTTCCCTGCGGGCCTGCCAGACCCGAAAGCGCCCCTCCCTCAAGCTGCCAACCCGTGGACGGGGTCCAGGTTAGGTCGGCGGCAAGCCTCGGGGTGGCGCAAAGCGCAATGGCCGCCGCAATCCAAATGGGGAGTAGGGAGCGGCGAGAAAAAATGTTCGGCATGAGGGCGGAAATCACCAGCGAATCAGGGCGCTACCGTAGGTCAAGCCTGCCCCGAAAGCCACGAGGAGCGTCAGGTCGCCCTGCTTGATGCGCGCGCTCCGGCGGGCCTCATCCAAGGCGATGGGAATCGAGGCCGCGGACGTGTTTCCGTAGCGGTCCACATTCACGAAGAACCGCTCTACGGGCAGCTCAAGGTACTGGGCAATGGCGTCTATGATTCGCAGGTTGGCCTGATGGGGGATCACTAGGTCAATCTGATGCGCGGAGAGGCCGTGTTGTTCCAATATATCTCGCGCGGCCTCCTCCATGATCCTGACGGCCAGCTTGAAGACTTCCTTGCCCTTCATCTTTATGAATTGGTCGCCCCGGGCTATCGACTCGGCTGAACTTGGAAGCCGGCTGCCGCCTCCGGGGATATAGAGGAGGTCGGTGTCCTCACCCAAGGCCCCGAGTTTCGTCCCGATCATGCCGATCCCAGGCGTGTCGCTTAAACCCACCACGACGGCTCCGGCGCCGTCCCCAAAAAGCATGCAGGTCCCGCGGTCCTGCCAGTCTACGATCGAGGAGAGCTTCTCGGCGCCGATCACGAGCGCCTTGGTGTAGCGACCCGAGCTGAGCATCGCGCAGGCCGTGTCCATGGCGTAGATGAACCCCGAGCACGCAGCGTTCACGTCGAAGCACGCTGCGGAAGTGGGTACGCCAAGCTTGTGCTGCACGATGCAGGCGGTGGACGGCATCGGGTAGTCCGGCGTCACGGTGGCCACCACGACCAGGTCGATCTCCGATGCCGCGATCCCCGAGTCCTCGAGGGCCCGCTGCGCTGCCCGAATCGCGAGGTCGGAGGTCGCCTCATCGGGCGCTGCGATCCGCCGCTCGCGGATGCCGCTCCGGGCGCGGATCCACTCGTCAGAGGTGTCCACTATCTTGGAAAGGTCCTCGTTGGTGAGGATTCTATCTGGAGCGTACGAGCCTGTGCCTAGTATGACGGTCGATCGGGTGGACATTCCTGGATTTTTAAGAGGGGAGTGCGATGAGCAGGTCGTTCGCGCGAGCAATGTCCGCCTCTATCCGTTGGTTCATGTCCGCCTTGATGATTTCTCCCGCAGCCCGGATCGCGCTCTTGATCGCATTGCGGTTGGATGAGCCGTGGGCCTTCAGAATGTTGCCGCGTAGGCCGAGGAGCGGCGCCCCGCCGTAGCGCTCAGGGTTGATCCGGTCCTTCATTGCCGCGAATGCGCCCTTCGAAAGCAGGGCCCCCGTCCGGCGCATCGCATTGGCGCCAAGCTCCTCGCGCAGCATGCTGCGGATGAACTTCTCAAGGGATTCCCAGCTCTTGAGCATGATATTGCCTACAAATCCGTCGCAGACGACCACGTCGACATGCTCCGCGAAAACCTGGAACCCCTCTATGGGTCCGGAGTAGTTGATGATGCCATCGATGCGCTTGAGCAGGTCGTTCGTCTCGGTAATCAGCGAATTGCCCTTTCCGTCCTCGGTGCCGATCGACATCAGGCCGACGCGGGGGTTCTCGATGCCAAGCATCACCCGGCAGTAGTGGGTCCCGAGAATCGCGTTGTGAACGAGGTGCTCGGCCTTCGCCTCGGGATTGGCCCCTGCGTCAATCAGCACGAAATGGCCCCCTTCCCTTGGAACGACTGCCGCGAGGGCTGGCCTCGCGATTCCGTCCATCGTGCGCAGCCGGAGCGTGCCGCACGCCATCAAGGCGCCCGTGTTCCCGCAGCTCACGACGACTTTTGCTTCCCCGGACTTCACGAGCTCGATGGCCCGCACCATTGAGGAATCCTTCTTCTTCTTGAGGGCGAGAAGCGGCTTGTCATCCATCGTGATGACCTCCGACGCGTGGTGGATCGAGATCCGCTCGCTGCGACCGAGCCCGTAATGGGCCACGATCGGCTTAAGGACCGCCTCGTCACCGACCAAGGTAATGGAATTCAGATTCGGGCTCTGAGTGAGGGCGAGCTTCACAGCCGCGACGACCTCACTAGGGCCCAAGTCTCCTCCCATCGCGTCGACCGCGATCCGACCAGGTGTTCCGGAGGCCATGACCGTCGTTCTTACCGCCTTTTCAGGACGGAAGTGCTTAGACCTCTACGTTGAGGACCTGGCGGCCTCTGTAGGTCCCCGTCTTGGGATTAACCCGGTGAGCCCGAACGAGGCTGCCGTCTGAGGGGTCACGAGCGAACTCGGGCGCTATGAAAGCGTTGGCTGCACGACGGTTTGCGCTACGGCGCTTGGACTGCTTACGTTTCGGATTTGCCATTTGGAAGAGGGTTAAAGGTTGACCGTTTAAAGGCCACGGCGCCCTCCCGTCAAGCGCACACTCAGTTGGGTAGTGACGCATTTTGAAATTGGATTTGTGGCCGGTCCAGCGCATTGCATCGTTGGGCCATGGACTTGCAGCAACGATCAGAGCTTTTGAGGCTTAGTTTTGAGAGGCTTTCTGGCCCGGGTGCGCCCATTGTTGGGCCAACTGAGGCCCGAGGATTGGTGTATTCTGGCCAACCGCGACGACCTGAGCCGCGCAAGGGTGTGACAGGGCCGACTAGCGGCAAATGGAGCCACTGGCACGCCGAAATGAGGCTATGGCGCTCAAATGACATGCCGCCTTTGGCGTGGATGGAGCCGCCTTGTGATCCCGACAAGGCGCGGCATTTGAAGTTGAGTCGGCGGGCAGGCGTTTCGCCGCTGACTCGGATTGCGGAGAAGTTTCCGAAGAAGGCTGAGCGCAGGGTATCGGTTTGACCGCCCATCCGATGCAGGAACATGATGATGGCCTATGGGTGAGGATGATAAGAAGCCTGTTCAGCCGCCATCGCCCCACAGGGACAGGCTTCTTGAGGTTGTTGTCGTTGTCGTAAATGGTGCCAACGATTCGACTGACGGGAGGACCGTCCAGGGGATCACATTGGCCGTGAATGGCCTCTTGATCTCGGGGAAGATTATCAGTGAGAGAGATTTTGTATTATCGAATGAAACCCTCAACACAGTAGAGGAAGAAATTGGAGATTTAGCGAGCGAAGCGCCCGGCCCTGGTGATGTGGAGTACTACATCCCGCATGAATTTTTTATCCATTTGAAAGAAGCGAAGATATTTACGCCTGGACAAAAACCGATGCCGTCAGATGGACCCGGCATATTTTGGCGGGTCAAGCTCAGCAGCATTGATGGGTTTTCCATGGACACTCTTGCCGCCCCCACTCCCTGATTGTCACAGCGCGATGGACCCTTATACGGAATTAGGAATTCGACTGGGATGCACGGATCGCTGTATCGGGCGGCTCTATGAAATCAATTTCGGAGCCGAACCTATTGCTCACCGATGGCCCGCGACAACAGCGCAACGTCAATATTTTCACGCCAACCAGATTCCGGCCACGAAAATATGGCCCTATAGAAAGCGCACTTAAAGGGGGTAGGGAATGAAGCCGACCCATTCGCTTCTTTCTTCACCAAACCCGCCGCAAACAAATCGGGAAGAAGAACGTCAAGTAGTTGAAGCGAGTTCCAAAACGTTTCCGACATTTTGGCGCAAAGAGGATTTTCTGCGTATTTCTTGTGAAAATAGGCGACCACTGGAAGAACGTCTATTGAGCCTATTGCCCCGCGCGACACCCAGTAATCGAAATCTCCCAGCCACTCATCAAGGGGGTGTTGCCGGGAAAGTTCCTCTGGCGTCGGCATGATTTATTTGGCTTTAGGAACCCAAAATTTTCGGCCCCAGCCAATACGCTATGGGGGATGCCACGAAAAATTGAGCAACGACCGCAATCAATGAAATGAGCCCCGCCTTCTTCCATGAAATCTTCGCCTTGTAGGCTGATGTTCCCACCATCACCCACAAGACCATTACCAGAGTAAACCAAGCCACTAGAATCGACAATATTAGTGTCAAAAGCGGATAACTTTTGAAAACAAAACCGATGGCAAATGAAGCAACAAGGCTTGCCATCAGCGAAATGAACGACACCCAAAGCGAGTCCTTGAACCGAAGGCGGATTCCGGAAAGCAGCCTTGTGAAAACGAGTATAACAACTGCGTCAACTAGCCCGGTTACGGCTGAATCGAAAATAAACTTCATTGGAAACGGAAATGCTGGTGAATCGTATAATACGGAACCGTGCATACAGCGGCCAGCAGTATCGGAGTACGAACGCCGCGCATTTCTAACAGTAATGCGCCACTTGGAAGATTGCCCGTGTTTTCTGCTAGATTGGGAAAAAACTTACCCCCGGTGGAACTGGGCTCTAATACTCTACCTTTGGACAAGATTTGACCGTCCAAGCTTAGAAGCGTGGCAGGCTCGAATCCGAGAACTTCAAGCGGAGGACAAGATTGGGGGTCTTGTGTGGGCGGATTTTGTTCGGCCATCTAATCAGGCGGCTTTGGCCTGATATTGGTTTAGCAGAGAAACCACTTCATCCAAGCTCCAAACATGATCGGCAATGCCCGCTTCCATGGCAGGCGTGCAGCGAAGGGTTTTATGGATGCGGCAGAAGTTGTAATGCATCATCGTTAGGGCAATGGCGTGCGCGTGATTCTCGGCCTTCTTTGAAAAGGCATTCGTTAGCCGAGTGAAGCGGCGATTGCTCATGCGGATCGTGAGATTGTGGCGCTCGGAAAAGCTCGTTGAAACGTGTTCAACATCGGGGGTCCCCGTCAGTATTTCGGGCCTTGCTCCAATGCACTTCGCGGGGCTGTAGCGTGCATCTGTGCGCTCTGGCTCGCCGTAGAGCTTAACCAACATGGCGTAGTCAACATCAGTCCCGAACGCTTCACGGATGGCGGGCAGATAGAACGTGAGGCCGTCTGTCGTCAGTTGAATGCGATGCGCCATGCGGCTCGATAGATCCTGCATGAAATGAAATGCTGAAACGGCATCCCTTGGCCCGACTAGCCAGCAAGGAACGAGTTTTGTGTCTGCGTCTATAGCTGTCCAGGTCCACACATCGCCCGCCCCTTGTGGGGCTGCTTTCGCGGTCGGCACGTTCTTTGCCTTGCAGTAATTGAAGCTCCAAATCTCGTCACATTGGACGCGCTCGCATTTCAGATCGTGGAAGGCTTGGTCCTGGTAGCGTGCGCAGGCTGCGCCAATTTGCGGCACGAATTTCAAGACGGAATTGAAGCACGCGCCTGTAAGTCTCGCTGTGGCGCGGAGAGAGTTTCCCTCGATGAGACAAGCCACAATTTGAGCGCGCTTCTCACTGGAAAGTTGGTTCATGGGAGTAGATTGGATGTAATGCATGCCCGGGCAAGCATAAATGAGACACGAAGTCTAACGCCGTGATATTAAAGCCTTTATTGGCCTTTTACTTGTTCAGTTTTACGCACGTTCGCTTGTAAACAAATTTCATTGTAAACAAATCTCGACGTGCTAAATTAGAGGGAGGGTCGGGGATTCGAACCCCGGGTAGTGTTTGCGCACTACACCCGCTTCGTAGGCGGGCACCTTAAACCACTCAGACAACCCTCCAAAGGTTAGAGCCGGGTCCCCTGCAAGGGACTCGGCTTATTTTTTAGTATAGAATGTTGGTCGTTGCCCGCTCCCTTCTTCTTTGACTTCGATTAGTCCCTCCGTCTGGAAATCGCGGAGGTAACTAGAAATGTTGGCACGATTGGAATCGACCTTGATGTGGGGGTATTTCATCCGAAGGTAATTTACGATTTCCCGAGATGAAAAAGGCATCCCATTCATACCCTCGATGATGCCCCGCATGGCGCGCTTAATTTCTCCATAGGGCGTAACTCCGCTAGGAGTGCAGGCGAGATCACCGGCGAGAGCCATAAGAACGTCGTTTATTTCTGCCACTGGCTGATCTAAGGCGGAAAGCAGCGAGTCAACGGACGTATTCATGGCTTCCAAATTTCGCTTCGCCCGCTCCAAGGCAGTCCGTTCTTTTTCCAGGCTGGCGCATTCCTTACGGTTTGCCTCCTCGCGCAAACGTAGATCGGCCTCTTTGGCCACCATCAATCCGGCGAGCCGTTCTAGGCGCCCCGGTTGCTCGTCCTCGATATCAAGATCCATGCTGACAACAGTGTGGGTGTTGCCAGAATTTAGTCAATCCGTTTGTGTTGTTATTTGTCTTTCCGTTCTTGCCATCTCGCTTTTGCTGCAACTCTCGCAATCTTAGAGCGTTCCGACTTTGACAGCGCCTTAGCCCTAGCAAAACCGCCTTTAGCAGCCCCTAGCTTCCCTAACGCCACAGCCGCCGCGTTGCGGGTGTCTGGAACGGGCGCCGATTGGCCTTCCGTGGCGTCGATGATGTGCTTGAGCACGTTCGACGCATTGGCCTGGGCGGATTCTAGGTCTTTCTCGGCGGGTGTGATCTTTGGCATGGTGCAATCATGCCTAGCTTTCCCGGGCAAGCAAGGTCGTTCTAGCTCAGGGAAAAGCAAAATGCGTCACTACCCTCAGTTGCACACAAGACTTGTACCCGGGTCAGGGTCGCGTACCAAGGAGTAAGCTCATGTCACCAACGCTTTTCCAAATCCTCGTCCTGGGCGCCGTACAGGGCGCGGCCGAGCTGCTGCCGGTCTCCAGCTCAGCCCATGTCATTGCTGCAGAGAGGCTCATGAAACTGGACCCCTCCAGCCCGGAAATGACGTTTTTGCTCATCATGCTCCACACGGGGACGATGTTCGCCGTCGTCGCCTATTTTTGGGACGCCTGGAGGCGGACGTATTTTTCGAGCGCCGCCGCGTTCACCCATGCCGTCATGCGGGTGCTCGTGGCGACGGTCGCTACGGGCGTCGTCTTCGCGGGCCTCAACTATCTGATCAAGAAAATCGTGTTTCATGGCCGCACCGGGGCCGAGGTGGAGGACTTGTTCTCCAACCTCTACCTGATCGCGGCATCCCTGGCGGCCGTTGGGGTACTGATTGTCGTCGCAGGGCTTCGCGCACGCTCCCAGGGCCCCGAGGCCGCGTCGCCCGGTGTCGACGGGCGTGCGTTGCCGGTGGCGGCCGCGACCTGGATCGGCGTCGTGCAGGGCGTGTGCCTTCCCTTTCGCGGCCTGTCCCGTTCCGGCGCGACCATCTCGGCAGGGATGCTCCTCGGGATTTCCAGGCGAGCGTCCGAGGAGTTCAGCTTTGCCCTGGCGGTCGTGCTGACTCCTCCGGTGATCCTCAGGGAGTTGATGAGGCTTGCGCACGCCCACGCCTCAGCCGGGGGCAGCCTTCACCTCGGTACCCTGACCCTGCCTGGGATCATAGGGATGCTCTGCAGCTTCGCGGCGGGACTGGGCGCCCTGAAGTGGCTTTCGGGATGGCTTGAGAAGGGCCGATGGCACTATTTTGGATTCTACTGCTTCGCGGCCTCGGCGGCTGTCTGCGCCCTGGCCGCAAACGGTTACTAGGATGGAACACTTACCCTCCCTCACGAGCGTGCTGGTGCTCGGCCGCGACCTGACGGCCAGCCAGGCGCGCGGCGCGGCGGCGGCGCTGGCGTCCGACGAGGCCTCCGACGCCGTCAAAGCGGATTTCCTCTCGGCCCTGACGAAGAAGGGGGAGACCTCCTCCGAGGTGGCGTCCTTCGCGGAATTCTTCCGTACGCTCGCCGTAGATCCAGGCATGGCGCATTGGTCTCCCAAATCGATCGACGTTGTCGGAACCGGCGGCGACCACGCCGGAGGATTCAACGTGTCGAGCATGGTGACCTTGGTCGTTGCCTGCGCGGGGGTGCCGGTAATGAAGCACGGGAACCGGGGTGTCACCTCGAAGTGCGGGAGCGCGGACCTCTTCGCTGCCCTGGGCGTTGTCCTGGACGCACCGCCGGAGAAGCTGCGCGCCTCAATCGAGAAGCTCGGCTACGTCTTCTTCTTCGCCCCGTCCTGGCATCCGGCGTTCAAGCGGATTGGTCCGGTGCGCAAGGCGCTTGCCGCCCGCGGTGAGCGCACGCTCTTCAATTTTCTCGGGCCGCTGCTTAACCCGGGCCGGCCGGAGCACGTGATCATTGGTACGGCCTCGCCCGCTTTGGTCGAGAAGATGGCGGATGCCCTCGAGGCGCTCGGGACCGGATCAGGGCTCACGGTGCACGGCGTCATCGCTCCGGGCCGCGGGATCGACGAGCTGACCTCGGCCACCCGGAATATTGTCAGGGGTGTAGGACGCCTGAGGGCGGTGCGCGAGGAATGGGTGCCCGAGTCCTTTGGCCTTACCGAGTCCCCCTTCTCGGACATCGTTGGGGGCGACGTCGCCGTGAACCTGGCGATTGCCACCGAGCTTGCCGAGGGGCGCGGCCCCAGGGGCCTGGCGGACACGATCGCCCTAAATAGCGCCGCCGCCCTGTGGGTGGCGGGGGCCCGGCCCAACGTCCGGGCGGCGATAGGCGAGGCGAGGGACCTTCTTCTTGGGGGTGCCGTGAAGCGCAAGATTGCCGACACGAGGGACTTTTTTGCAGCCTGACCCTCATCGCATGCAACGACTCTACTTTGGCACGGATGGCATTCGCGGACCCTACGGCGGCCCCACGGTCAACGAGTCGTTTTTCGAGGGCCTTGGGGTGGCCGTCGCGCTCTGGCTCAAGTCCCGGCGGGCCGCCACGGGCCGGATTCTCATTGGCCGCGACACGCGGGCCTCCGGGGAGCCGCTCATGCGTGCGTTTGGGGCCGGGGTGGCCAAGTGCGGCTACGGCGCGGTGTCCTTGGGTGTGGTGCCGACCCCCGCAATTTCACGGGCGACGCTTCAGGAGGGTGCGGCGCTCGGGTGCGCGATCACGGCTTCGCATAATCCGTCCTCCGACAATGGCATCAAGTTTTTCGCCCCTGACGGGGCGAAGCTTTCCGATGAGGACGAGGCAGCCATTGAGGCACTCCTCACGCAGGAGGGGGATACGGGCGCAAACCTCGGGGTCCGGGACGAGGAGCCCGGCTCGTGCGTAAGGACCTCGTACATCGAGGCGGCCACCCGCATTCTTCCCGCCGGTTCCCTCAAGGGCTGGAAGGTGGCCATGGACACCGCCAACGGCGCCACCTCCGTCACGAGCCCGGCCGTGTTCCGCGCGCTCGGCGCCGAGCTTTCCTGCATCGGAGATCGACCCGACGGGCTCAACATCAACGCGGGAGTCGGAAGTGAGCACCCTGGCGCAATGGCCAGGCTTGTCCTTTCAAGCGGCGCCCGCCTGGGTATTGCGCATGATGGGGACGGCGACCGCTGCGTGCTGTGCGACGAGACCGGCCAGGTCCTCGACGGGGACGAGATCCTTACGCCCCTTGCAGTCCATGCCCTTGCCCGCGGGTGCCTGCCCAATCGGACCCTTGTGGTGACGGTGCAGAGCAACCTGGGTGTCGACAGGGCCGTGGAAGCGGCCGGCGGCCGGGTCGTTCGATCGGCTGTCGGCGACCGCTATGTCGCGCAGATGATGCGCGCCACGGGTGCGACGCTCGGGGGCGAGTCCTCGGGGCACATCCTGAATTTCGACTACGGAGCGACCGGTGACGGCCTGGTGGCGGCGCTCATGGTCGTCCGCATGATGCAGGAGACAGGCCGGCCGCTCTCCGACCTGCGCAGGGCCCTCAGGAAATTCCCTCAGGGGTCAAAGGCAGTCGTGGTCCGCCGGAAAGTGCCTCTCGAATTCCTCTCGGCCCTGCCCGAGGCGGTCCGCAGCCTTGAAAAGGAGCTCGGTTTATCGGGTCGCGTCCTGGTGCGGTATTCGGGCACGGAACCCAAGCTGCGCATGCTGGTCGAGGCCCCCAGCGAGGAGATCGTCACCGCCGGGATCGCGCGTCTTGTTGCGGCAGCCCGGGCCGATCTCGAGGTCGTCTAGGCCGCTCCAAGAGGGCTTGCGATGCCCCGGACGCGTCGCTTTTCTTGAGCATGTTCGCTAGAAAACTGGCCCTCCTCTGGGCGACGGCATTCGCGACCTCCTTTGGGCTCCCAGCATTTGCTGAGCCCCCTTGTCCCCCGGCGGCTGCGGTCACCTTTGGGCCGCGTTTCGACGAGATCGTGGCGCGGGCAACGCCCGCCGAGCTCTATGCTTTTCTCTACGACCTGCCCAAGGGCGGCGACCTGCACAACCATTCCGGAGGTGCCAACCGGTCGGAGTGGGTTTACGATGTCTGCACCGATCCCAAGAGGAGCGGCGGGGAGAGCTTCTATGCCCGCGTGCGCTTTGCGGGGAGCGCGGACGCCGTCGACCCGGCGGTGCGCTTCCGGACGATCCGCCGGAAGACCTACGAGATGCTCCCAGAGAAGGTGAGGGCGGAGTACGTGCCGCTTGCCGAATTGACGCCCGATGAGAGGGCCCTTTGGTGCTCCAGCATGCGGTTGGACGGGACGGGGGACGGCAGGATCGAGTTTTTCAGCCACATCTGGCCACGGCTCGGGCAGCTCGAGGGGTGCCTGCCCGTGGTCGCCGAGCTCCTGGTCGAGAACATGAAGGCCTTTGGAGCCGAGCATGTGGCTTACCTGGAGACCCAGTTCCTCGTTGAGGGCATGGTCGACAATGACGGGAGGACGATTCCCGACGAAACGGCCGTCGCCTTCGTCAAGGAGCGGCTTTCCAGGCCGGACGCGCTGGCGACGGGGGTCACAGTAAGGTTCCAGCGCACGATCCTGCGGTTCACCCCCGACGCCGAGCATCGTCTCGAGCAGGGCTACCGGTTTGTCGACGCCCACCGCGATCTCTGGGTCGGGCTCAACATGGCGGGCATCGAGGAAAACGGATACGGATATCCCTCCCGGTTCCTGGACACCTTCCGCAAGCTGCGCTCCGAGTACCCGACGCTCGCGCTCTCGATTCACGCCGGCGAGATGGACGGGCCGGACCGGCATATCCACGATACGCTGCTCCTGGGTGCTTCGAGGATTGGGCACGGGGTGAACCTCCTGAAGGACCCTGAGACGCTCCTGCTCCTGCAGCAGACCCGACGGGTGCTTATTGAGGTGAACCTCATTTCCAACAAGCTTCTCGGCTACGTGCCCGACCTCTCGAGGCACCCGTTTCCCGAGTACCTTCGAACCGGGGTCCCCGTCTGCCTGAACACCGACGACAGGGGCATGTGGGACTCAAACATGACCGATGAGTATTACACCGCCGTCACGCTCTTCCATCTCTCCTGGGGCGAGATCGTAGCGATGGGCCGGGACTCGCTCTTGCACTCCTTCGTGCAGCCCGGGTTGAAGGCGCGCCTCCTGGACGACTACGACCGACGGGTCGCGGACTTCGAGTCAAGGTACGGCTCCGTCCCGCTCGACGGCGCCTTGGCATCCCTGAAGTCGGTGAAGCCTGTCACCTACGGCTATGGCAAGCGGACCTGGGGCTTTGACTTCAACTGACCGGGCTTCCGGTCAGGGGACCTCGTAGGCCTCTGCCAGAGCCACGCCCGTCGTACTCCCGGCGCCCGAGACCTGCATCGTGTAGGCGCCCGCTTGGAGGTTAACCACCTCGGCGGAGTCTGCGCTCCCCTGGGCTAGGGGAAAGGCGCCCACGGAAAAGGCAATGGCCGGGATCTGAGCGGCGTTGGAGTTGGTGCCCCAGCCCGTGTTCGATGCGACCGAGACGCCCGAGCTGTCGAACACGCTTAAGCTCGGCTGGGCTAGGGCGCCGGGGACACTAAACTGCGTCAGCGCGGGTCCGTCGCCGCGCACAAGGAGCTGCTCGGTGCCGCTTCCAGAGATGACGAAGCCAACGATGATGATGTTGCTGCCGGTGCCCACCTGGGTCCGAGTGGAGATGTTGACCAAACGGGTGCCACTCGACGCGACCTCGTAAACCTCGGCCAGGGCGACCCCGGAGGTGTTGTTGACCCCTGAAATCTGGACCGTGTAGGCGCCGGCGGGCAGGCTCACGAGGAGCGCGCAGTCGCTGCTGTTCGAGGAAAAGGCGAAGGCGCCCACCGATGCAGCAATGCCCTGTATCTGGGCCGCGTTGGGGTTTGTGCCCCAGCCCGTGTTTGACGCGACCGAGACGCCCGAGCTGTTGAACACGCTTAGGCTCGGCTGGGCAAGGACTCCCGGGACGCTGAACAAGGTGGCCAGGCTCGGCCCGTCTGCGCGGATCAGGAGGGTCTCGGTTCCATTGCCGCTGATCGCGAAGCCAGGAATGAGGATGTTGGTGCCGGTGCCCACCTGCGCGCGTGCGGAGATGTTGATGAGCCGCACGCTCGAAGAGGTCGAGTTGACGTACAGGGTCGCGGCGCTGCTTGTGGCCGAGCCGTACGCATTGGTGACCACCACGCGGAATTGCTCGCCGGAGAGGTCGGCCGAGACGCTGGCTAAGGATAGGGTCCCGGTCGCCGTCCCGCTGAGCCCGCTGCCGTCGGAGAGGTTTGTCCAGGTGGCGGAGCCCTGGGGCAGCGCCTGCCACTCATAGGTCACGGAGGTGGTCCCTGACACCGTGACCGTGAAGCTGGCGCTCTGACCCGCTGTGATGGTGACGGCCCCCGGTTGAGAGGAAATCGTCGGCGTCGGGTTCACGGCCTCCAATACCGTGATCGACTGGCCTGCCACCGCCAACGTGCCATTCACCGTGGCGGCTGCGGTTTCAGCCCAGGAATTGGCGGCCGACTCGGAGGCGCTGCTCGTGTCGATCAGCCTGACCCAGTGGGTGCCGGCGGGTGCGGCCGGCAGGCTGTACGTGACTGGGGCGGTTGCCATGTTGCTTAAGACCAGGAAGTCATCGTCCCCGACCTGGCTACCATGCACGTAGATCTGCATTGAGGGCGTCGTTGTCTGGCTGAATCCGCTCGAACCATCGGAGTTGGAGAAGGTGATGGACTCGGAGAAATCGCCCTGGCGGAAGGCAGGATGGGAGGCCCTGAGGTGGAGCAGGTACTGCAGGAACGCGAAATTCCCGTTTAGGGACCCCGAGAACGTACCAAGGTCGTTGTCGTAGCCCATGGTTCCGCCCGTTGTGTCCCCCGTGGGGACCGTGTCCGGGCTATTGGTGGCAATCATGTTGTAGTTGTTCCAGGTGGCCACCGAGTCGATGTTGTAGGAGTTGTTGTTCCCATTGACCGTACGGCCGAACTCATCCCCCCAGACCATCATCGGTAGGCCGCGGCTGAGAACCTGGTAGGTCCAGAAATCCCTGATGGCTTGGCGTCGGAGCGTCGGGTTGCCGCCCCAGGACGAGCTGTTGTCGGCGCCACCGTCCTGCTCGGGACCAAAGGGCCACAGGAGGCTTGTGCTCGACGGCGGGGTCCCGTAGCTGACCAGGTCGGTCATGTTGAATCCGTCATGGCAGACCAGCATGTTCACGGACATTTGGGGCCCGCCTTCCGCGGTCATCTTGGTGGGATCCCCGCTGAACGCATCGGCGTAGCCCAGGTCGCCTGCGCTGTTCACGTAGCCGGTGACGTTTCCCGTCATGTAGAGCCTCACCGAGTCGCGGTAGTTGCCGTTCCAGCAGGCCCATCCCGCGGGGAAGTTCCCGATCTCGCCGCCATCGTTGCCGTCCCAAGGCTCGGCGATGATCTTAAACCCGCTGGAATGGGCGAGTGAAGCGATGGACATTAGGAGCGGCGAAGTGCTGGAGAATCCTGCGGACCCGTTGCGCCCCAGTTCGACGGCCTCGTCGAACCTAAACCCGTCAACGCCCATGGCCGTGCTCCAGTACGCAAGCGAATCGGTCACCAGGCGCTGGACCGGCGCCGAGCCGCCATTGATGTTCGTCCCGACGCCGGTGCTGACCCAGTAGAACTGGGCGCTTCCCGAGACGAGGGTGTAGTAGGAGGCGTTGTCCAAGCCCCTGAGGAACGTAATCTCCGCCTGGTCGGCGGTGCTCGTGTCCCAGACGCCGCCTTCCCCCGAGTGGTTGTAGACGACGTCCAGGTACACCTCGATCCCGGCCTTGTGGAATGCGGCCACCATGGCCTTGAACTCGGCGGTGGGACCTCCCAGGGACGGGTTGCTTGAGTATCGGCGGTCCGGTGCGAAGAACCCATACGTGTAATAGGCCCAGTATCCCCCGCCGCTCGACGTCGGGGCGTTGGTGGGGTCGGTCGCGTTGTCCGTCTCGTGGACCGGCAGGAATTCGACGGTGTTGAAACCCAGGTCCTTGAGGTAGCCGGCCATGAAGGCGGCTCCCGCGTAGGTCCCCCTGAGGTTGTCCGGCACGTTTGCCGCGTCCTGAAAGCCTGAGTAGGCGCTCAGGAGGGTCGTCAGGTTCACGCTCGAGGGGTGGGCCGTGAGTCCCTTTAGGTGGGTCTCGTAGATGATCGCGTCCTTCTGGGCTAACCCCGGCTTCGCTCCCGTGGACGTCGCGTCTTCGAAGGCCACGGCTTTGGGCGCCCAGTGCCCGGTGTCCACGTTGCGGCAGTCGATCGACACGCCGCCCGAGAGGGGGCCCTTGTAGGTCTGGGTGGAGGACACGTTTGCTCCCCCGCTCGTGTACATCGCGTAACTGTCCCCGGCGGCGAGCATGGCCGGGGAGGATGTATTGTGGGAGAGCTCCCTAGTGTAAGGGTCGAACAGGACCTTGTTGGGGTTGAACCGGTTCCCTGAAGTATCGCAGTCGGAGACGAAGCCAGCGCTGGAATTGCCCCGGGACCAGGAACTCGTGAACGGCCAGTTTGGCCCCCAGGCGCGGAACGCGTAGAGCGTGTAGGCCGGGGCGTTGGCCACTGCGGCCCGCCAGATGTTGTCGGCTCCCTTTACCATGGCGTAGTCGTAGGCCGCGTCGGCCCCGGTGTCCTGCAGGTAGATCTCAAGGACCACACTGGCGGCATTGGCGGAGTATACGCCGACCTGGAGCGTGCTGCCCGGTCCCGCCGTGAACGTCGAGCCGAGGCCCCAGGTCGCGGTGCCCCAAGTGGAGGCGCCCACCGGCGAGTAGGCCCCGGTGGAGGGATGGTTGGTCCCCACGGCCACGGCGCCCAGGAGGGATGAGGCTGGGCCCGCTAGGGCCATAAGGGCGCAAACAAGCTTAGGGAGCATCCGGATGCGGGAGAGCGGGGTCAGGGTTGGGGACACGCCAAAGGATGGCCCAAAGGGACCTGCCACTTCTAGGGGCCAGGACTCGATAGAACCTCGAAAACTCCTAAAAATCCCGGCCTTCGGGAGGCTTGGGTCCCCCGATCGGGGCTAGCGCTCAGAGGCGGCGCGCCCTGCGGTCGCGGGCTCTACCCGAGTCGCGCCTGCCGACCAGACGCCCAACGCCATCAGGACACCGCCCGAGAGGAGCCTGACGACATTGGCCGACTCCCCGAAAACCAGGAGGGAGCACGCAATCCCCAGAGGGATCTTCACGTTGTTGAACGCCGCCAGCGTGCCCGCGTTCACGCGGGTCGCACCGACATTCCACAGGAAGAACCCGAGCCCCGAGGCGACGGAGCCCAGATAGGCGATGCTTGCCCACTGCGCGGGACTGGCCGCAAATGTGTGCCAGTTTGTGGCGAAGGCCGAGACGCCGAGCGTGAGGGCGAGCGCGCCGGCGTAGAGCAGCGCGAACACGGATGCATCGCCCGAGCCGGCCGGAAGCCGCGGACGCTCGCGCCGCCAAGCGACCTGGCCTGCCGCAAAGCAGACGTTTGAGAGCTGGACGAGGACGAACCCGGACATGAGGCCCGAGTCGCCGATGGCCCTCCAGAGGACGATGCCGGCACCCGCCACCGAGAGCGCGGCCGCAGTAAGGTAGCGCGCCTTGAACCGGCGCTCGGCGACCGCGTCGAGCAAAGCGACAAACAGGGGCGTGGTGATCGTGAACAGGGCCACCTGGTAGGCATGCAGGTGGGCGTAGGAGCGCAGGTAGAGCACATAGACCGCACCGAATTGCACCGCCCCAATCCCCGCGAGCCTGAGCATCTGGGCGCCGGGGATCCCGCGTCGTCTGAAGAACGGCGCGAAGACCAAAAGCGATATCGCGATCCGAAGGACGGCGACCGCCGTTGAATCGAGACCGGAGAGCCCCTTTATCAGTCCGAAGGAGAACGCCCAGATGAGCGAGACGACAAGGAGAAGGATCATCCGTGAGGGGCGGACGTGCAGGGGCTTAGACCCTGAAGATCGCGCCCAGGCGCTTGCCCAGCAGCAGGCTTATCCCTGCGACCATGGTCCCAAGGAAGACCATCGCCCATACCCCCAAGGCGCAGGCGAGGAACTTGCCGTCGCCAAGCAGTTGGAAGAGCTCGAGGATGGCCTTCGTTATCGGGAAATAGACCATCTTCTGGGCGAGGATGATCGAGTCGCTTACCTCGAGCATCGCGAAGGCAAACGCAAGCAGCCCTCCCGCCATCAGGTTCGCCGCGATCAGGGGAAGCGTTACCTTGACCATGGCCTTGAACGGGGGGCAGCCGAGGTTCTCGGCGGCCTCTTCCAGGGTGACGCTTGTTTGCTGGAAGCCCGCCGCGGCCGAGCGCACCACGTACGGCAGCCTCCGGATCGAGTACGCTATGATGAGCAGAACCGTGGGATTGCGGACGGGGTTGATGAAGCTGAAGAAACGGCCCTCCTGGGACATCGCTAGGTAGCCGAATGCGAGCACAATCCCGGGTACGGCGAGCGGGAGCATGGAGAGGAAGTCGAGCACGTTGCGACCGACGAGCTTCGTCCTGACGACGACATACGCGATCGCAACGCCGAGGAACACGTCGACAAGGGTGGAGATGCTCGCGAACTTAAGGCTGTTGGCGATAGCAGGAACCGTGAGTTCGTGGCCGAGCGCGGCCTTGTAGTTGTCGAGCGTGAACCCGTGGGGCAGGATGGTGGCGTACCAGTCCCTGGAGGATGCGATCAGGACCACGCCCAGGTGCGGCAGGATCGCGAAGAACGACACCGAGCAAAAAATCAGCGTGCAGAGGAGCGCCTGGCCCAGGGGCAGCTTGCGCGCTCCCCCCGACGTCGTCGCCTTGGCCATCATGGCATAGTTGGCCCGGCCGAAGACGCCCTTGCCGATGGCGTAGATCGCGATCGAGCTGACGAGCATCACGGCCACCAGCGTGTAGGGGAACGGGTTGCCCCCGATGTCCTTCAGGCCATAGAAGATCTGCACGCTCGTCACCTGCGCGTAGTCGAACACCAGGGGCGTGCCGAGTTCGGTGAAAATCCAGATGAAAACCAGCGTGCCGCCTGCGAAGAGCCCCGAGTGAATGAGCGGAAGCGTGATCTTGCGGAAGCGGCGAAACCCCGTGCACCCGAGGTTCTGCGCGGCCTCCTCCATGGCCGGGTCAATGTTGGCGAGGGCCGCGACCGCGTTCAGGTAGATGATGGGGTAGAGGGAGAGGGCCTCAACGACTGCGATTCCCCAGAACTGGTTCGTCGCAAACCAGTCGTGCGTCCACCCCCGGGGCTCTAGGCCGAGGCCGATGATGAGTGCGTTGAAGGCCCCGTACTGTCCGAAGATCTGCTTGATGCCGATCGCGCCCACGAAGGGCGGCAGGATCATCGGGATCAGCACGACCGAGTTCAATAGCCCCTTCAGCGGAAAGATGAAACGATCGGAAATGAACGCCAGCGGCAGCGCAATCAATAGGGCGAGGCTCGTGCCGGCGCAGGCGAGCAGGAAGCTGTTGCGGAGCGCCCCGAGGTAGGTGGGGTCCGAGAGGAGGGTCCTAAGGAAGGCGAACGTGAGGCGCCCGTCCGCGTCGATGAAGCCCCCCTTAAGGATCTGCACGATCGGCCAGATGAAAAACGCCACGAAGAATACGGCTGTCACGAGGAAGACAAGCCTGGCCGTTGTCCGTGACATGGTGAAAGTCTTGGCCCCTTAGCGGAAGGGCCAGATCTTGAAAAACGAGAGGAAGAACATGGTTGCCACGGCGTAGCCGATGGGCGGCACCTGGCGCGCCTTGCCGAGGCCCACGCTCAGCAGGACCGAGCAGATGAGCCCGATCCCGATGCCCTGGGCGATGCTGAAGGTGAGCGGTATCGCGAAGATGGTGAGCACCGCGGGCGCGGCGGTCTCAAAGTCGTTCATGTCGATCTCGACGACGGATTGCATCATGAATATGCCGACGATGACGAGCGCGGGCGCGGTCGCGCACGCAGGAATGGCCAGAATGAGCGGCGTCAGGAAGAGCGCCCCCAGCATGAAGAAGGCGACCCACAGGGCGGTCAGCCCGGTCCGTCCGCCCGCCTCGACGCCCGATGCAGATTCGATGTAGCTGACCACCGTCGAGGTGCCGCAAAGGGCCGAAAGGATGGTGGCGATCGAGTCGGCGAGGAGCGCGCGGCCGGCCTTCGGGAGGACGCCGTCTGCGTTCAGGAGGCCGGCCCGCTTGCTCACGCCGATCAGGGTTCCGATGTTGTCGAACATGTCGACCAACAGGAGCGTGAAGATGAGCGGCAGGGCCGTCTGGAACTTTGTCCAGCTTGTCAGGAATTCGAAGGAGAGCTTCAGGAAGACCGGCGACGCGGAATGAGGGAGCGAGAAGATGCCACCGCCCAGGTCCGTCACCCGCCCGCCGGCCCCGTTTGCGGTGAAGAGCCCGACGATGGTGATGGCCAGTATGCCCAGGACAATCGAGCCGGGCACCTTTCGCGCCACCAGGAGCGCCGTCAGGACGATCCCGGCCAGGCACAGCTTGGCGGGCCCCGCGGTGAAGTCACCCGGACCCACGAAGGTGGCCGCGTTGCCTGCGATCACCCCCCCGTTCTTTAGGCCGATGAACGCGATGAAGAGCCCCACGCCGCAGGTCACGGCGATCTTCAGGCCCAGGGGAATCGAGGCGATGATCTTTTCGCGGACCCCGGTGACGGAGAGGGAGAGAAAGATCACGCCGTTCACGAAGACCATCCCGAGCGCTTCGCTCCACGGAACGCCCTTGGCCAGGCAGATCGTGAACGTGAAGAAGGCGTTGATTCCCATCCCCGGGGCCATCGCGATGGGATAGTTGGTGAAAAGGGCCATGAGCGTCGTGGCCACGGCCGCCGTAATGGCGGTCACAGTCACGAGTGCACCCCGGTCCATTCCCGTGTTGGCGAGGATCGAGGGATTGACCGCCAGGATGTAGGCCATCGCTGCGAAGGTGGTCAGCCCGGCCTGGAATTCACGAAAAGGCGTTGTTCCGCGGATTTCGAGTTTGAAGAAGCGAGATACCATGCGTCGGCGTTTGGCTGCGCAGTGTGTGGCTGATTGCGGCGGTCCGTGCAATGTCAGTTTTTAGGTGAAATTTCTGCTCCGCCGGGCGAGAGTTGCCCCCATGAGCAACCCGGAGTCAAAATTGGCCGAACTCGGCCTCTCGCTTCCCCAGCCACCGGCCGCGGCCGGCAGCTACGTTCCCTCGGTACAGACCGGCAATCTCCTCTACTGCGCGGGCACGCTCCCTATGCAGGATGGCAAGCTGACCCACACCGGGCAGGTGGGCCGGGAACAGACCGTCCAGACAGGGGCAAAGGCGGCAGAGGCCTGTGCGCTCAACACGCTCGCCAACATCAAGGCGGCCCTGGGCTCCCTGGACCGGGTTGCGCGGGTCGTCTTCGTGAGCGGCTATGTTAACGCCGTGGACGGGTTCGCCGAAAGCCCGGCCGTGATCAACGGCGCAAGCGACCTCTTCGTTAAGGTGTTTGGCGAGGCGGGCCGCCACGCCAGGGCCGCGGTCGCCGTGAATGGCCTGCCGCGGGGTGCCACCGCCGAAATCCAGGCGGTCGTCGAGGTCCGGGTTTGAACTTGGGCGGCCCTATTTGGGCCGCCCATGCTCAGCGACTCTTAGCGCCAATAGCCGCGGATGTAGACCCGCGTGCCGCCTCGATTGACATAGCGAGGACCGACCCAGATGGCTCCGCCATGGGGCGGGCGGGCGTAGTGGCCGCGGTACCAGACCCAGCGGCTGCCGTACCAGTGCCAATACCCGCCGACCCAGACGAATCCCGGGGCGGGGGCTACGCCCACGACCTCGGTATAGGACGGGGGCGGTTCCTGGTTTACGATGATTTCAGAGGGCGAGGTGTAGACCTCGGCGACCGGCGGCGGCGGGGGGGGTGGGGGCGGTCGGACCGCTACCACGCACCCGGGTGTGAGAGCGATAAGGGACGCCAGTGCAGCGGACCCTAGGGCCGCCCGCAGTATCCTTGCGCGCCTGGCTGAGGGAGTGTCTTCGATGGGATGAGTCATGGATATAGGATGATGTACGTCCTCTTAGACGCCATGAATCCCATTTGGTTACGCGATGCTCTTCGTCAGGACGCGCGCGTTGCGCCCGTTGTCCTCGTAAAGCTTGAGCCGGGCCTCAGGCAGAATGTCCTTAGAGCTTTCCTCAAACCCGCAGACGTTGCTGAAAAAGCCGAAGCTTTGCGTCGATAACGCGATGACGCGCTTGGCCCCACGCTCCTTTGCCTGGAGGCATGCGAACTCCACCATCTTCTTGCCGATTCCGCGGTTGTGGTAGAAGGGCAGCACATAGAGCGATCCGACCTCGGCCGTTTCGGGCTGGTCGGGGTAGAACATCAGCGTCACGCAGGCGATGACGGCCTCATCGACCTCGAACAGGAAGAACTGGTCTATGTTCTTCTCGATGGCCTGCTGGGTGCGATGGATCAGCTCCTCGCGTTTCACGGCGTTGCGGGTCAGGTTGTAGAGGAGCCGCGCGTCACGGCGGCTCGCCTTGCGGATCTGCTGGTAGTCGTTGCCGTACACCAGCGAGCCCACGCCTTCGTTCGAGAAGATCTCGTTTAATAGGCCGTCGAATACGCGGCCGTCCACGATGTGGACGCGCGGCGTGCCGCTCTCTATGGCCTTGATGGCATAGGTGGCTTTGCTCCGGCTCGACTCGACGAGTTGCTCCGGATGCTCCGTGAGCAGAGTGCGGAGCGCATCAACGGAGATCTCATGGGTCACTCCTCCGTCGATCTCGAGGCCCTGGTTGGGCGCCAGATAAATGATTTTTGTGGCGTGCAGCGCTTCCGCCATCTCGGCCGCGAGGAGGTCGGAGTTGATCCTGAGAGACTTGCCATCCGGGCCAAAGGCCACCGGCGAGATGAGCGGCACGACGGAGCGCTCGATAAGCGCGTTGATCAGGTCCTTGTCGATGCGATCGACCCGGCCAGTGAGCTGCTGGTCCACGCCCTTGATGATGCCGACCGGCACCGCGCGCACGGCGTTTGTGATCACCGCTTTCAGCGAGCTTCCCGTCAGACCCTCCAATATGATGTGCCCGACCCTAGAGGAGGCGCGGATCGCCAGGTCGAGCGTGGCCGGGTCAGTGGTACCGGTGCCATCGCTATTGGAAATAGGTATGCCGCGGAGGGCCGAAAGCTCCTTCAACTGGTGGCTGATCCCGTGGACCAGCACGACTTTGATCCCAAGGCTGCGGAGCACGGCGATGTCGACCAGCAGGTTGCCGAAATTCTCGTCGGCGACTATGGAGCCGTCGATCGCGATCACGAAGATCTGCCCCTGAAAACGGGGCACGTACTGGAGGATGCCACGGAGGTCCGTGGGCTTAATCGTCGTCGCCTGTGCGGCAGCGGGCTGGGTGGCCGCGGGTTGCGCGGTGGAAGTCTGACCGTTTCCGGTGCTCATTTGCAGATTTGCGTTCTCATTGAAGTCGCCCCGCACGTCAAGGGACCTCTCTTGGGCCTTCCGTGACGTTTCAGCGAATAATGCCCCGAATCGGCGGGCCTCAGCGCACGGTGAGCGTCCATTGCTTGGACCCCCTCTCGCCCACGAGAACGACCCGGTAGCTTCCCGGTCTTAACGAACCGGGCGGAACCTGCAGGAGGGCCGTGCCCTCGCGCGTTCGCGCCATCAGGCCGCCGTCAAGGCGCTCGAAGTCCGCGACAATCACGATCTCGCCGTCGCGCTCATAGAGGTGGGCCCCGGAAAGCTGCCTCTTGTTGTCGGGCAGGGTGTAGGTGAGTGAGATCGGGTAATCGATTCCGGAGACTGCCGTGGCTGCGGCCGAAACGGAATCGATCTCCATGGGCAACAGGGGGCTCTCCACCAGCGTCTTTCGGAGCTCCTCGGGGAGGCCGCCCGGAGCGGGCATTGTGGCAGCGCTCGGCTGCGCCGATGACTCTGCCGGCCGGCTGGCATCAATGGCGACTCGGTGGTAGCCGGCCTTAAGGAGCCGGATCACATCGGCACGGTCCCGCATGTCCTGGTAGGGGCGGAAGGCCGGGCCCGGCCTGCGGTAGTGCAGGGTCAGATAGGTGTAGACGGGGATAAAGAGCACGATCGCAAGGACGATCCACTTCATCGGCCACGGTTTGCGGTCCTTGCGGGGAGCGGTCATAGATCCCTTAAGGGCAATTCGGCCTGGATCAATTGGCAACAAACGTTTTCGCGTGTTGCCAATGGCCCCGGCCCTTTCTTGGCTGTATGGCTCCAATGAAATTCTGGTCGCGCTATTTTATACCCACCCTGAAGGAAAGCCCGTCTGACGCCGAGATCGCGTCGCACCGGCTGCTCATTCGGGCCGGCCTCGTCCGCAAGCTCGGCGGGGGCCTCTACACGTTCCTGCCGATGGGCCTGCGCGTAATGCAGAAGGTGTCCCAGATATGTCGCGAGGAGATGGAGCGCTCCGGCGCGATCGAGCTATTGATGCCGCACATCCACCCGGCGGAGTTTTGGGCGGACGGCCCCCGCTGGGGCCCTGTCCGGGAGATCATGTTCAGGGTCGACAGCGCGGGCGATGGCAAGCGCGGCCCGCGCGAGCCCGAGTACGTCCTGGGGCCCACGCACGAGGAGGTGATCACGCCGCTCGTGAAGGCCGAGATCTCAAGCTACCGGGACCTTCCCAAGTGCTTTTTCCAGATCGGCACGAAGTTCCGCAACGAGATCAGGCCGCGTTTTGGCCTGATGCGGGCCAGGGAGTTCGTGATGATGGATGGGTATTCCTTCGACGCAGACGACGCGGGCGCGGTGCGCAGCTACATGGCCATGAAGGCCGCTTACGAGGCGTTCTTCAAGCGGATCGGCACGCAGGCCATCTCGGTCGAGGCGGACACCGGGGTGATGGGCGGTAGCTTCTCCCACGAGTTCATGATCCCCGCGGAGGTGGGCGACGACGACCTGTTCTATAACGAGGAGAGCGGCTACGCCGCCAACAGGGAGAAGGCCCGCAGCTCGATCATCCCAGAGGGGCTTGCCGACGCGGCGCCCGTGGGGGCCCTTGAGGAATTTGCGACTCCGGGCGTCGTGACGATCGCCGCGCTTGAGGCTGCTCCTTTTGGCGTCCCCGCCGACAAGCAGTTCAAGACCCTGATTATGGTCGGCGACGGAAAGCTTTTTGCGGTGGTGCTTCGCGGATGCGACGACCTGGAGGAGGCCAAGCTAGGGTCGCTCGGTTTCGCCTTGGTGCGGCCGGCGACGCCGGAGGAGATAGAACCCGTCATGGGGGCCAAGCCGGGCAGCTTGGGCGCGGTGAAGGGCACGCTAAAGACCCCGTCCGCCTTGGCCGGGATCTACGGCGACCATGCCCTGAGGCTTGTGGGCAACGGCACCACCGGTGCGAATAAGGACGGGGCGCACCTGCGCAATGTGAACGTCACTCGTGACCTTGGCATCACAAAGTTCGGAGACTTCCGGCGCGTTAAGGCCGGTGAACCGGACCCGATAGGCGGCAGGCCGCTGCAGGTCCGCAGAGGCATCGAGGTGGGCCACATCTTCAAGCTCGGCACCAAATACTCGGAGCGGATCGACGCCGGTTATACCGACGACAAGAAGGAGCGACACCTCTTCGTCATGGGATGCTACGGCATCGGCATCAGCCGCACCGTGCAGGCCATCATTGAACAGGGCCACGACGCCGATGGCATTGTCTGGCCTTGGGCCATCGCGCCTTTCCAGGTCCTGATCTGCTTGCTCGACCCCCAGGACGCCGAGGCGTCGCTGATCGCGACGAAGCTTGCCACCGCGGCCGAGAACGCCGGCGCCGACGTTCTGGTGGACGACCGGGCCGAGAGGCCGGGCGTCAAGTTCAAGGACGCCGACCTGATCGGTGTGCCGCTCAGGATCACTGTCGGGGGCCGCGGCATCAAGGAAGGGGTTGTTGAAATGAAGTGGCGTGGGGCCAAGGAAGTGGTCAAGATACCGCTCAATGAATCAGAAGCCACGATCGGGCAGGTGGTTCGGGACAAGGCCTGAGCACGGGCGCAATCGTCCAAATCTTCGTGCCTGAGTCGCGCTCCCACACCCGAACCGAGACCCACTCCTCCACGGAGCTGCAGGTGGAGGATGCCTGGAGGGTTGTCGTCCTGAACGATCCAGTGAATCTGATGTCCTACGTCGTCATGGTGTTCAAGAAGGTGCTGGGTTTTGACGAGGCCAAGGCGAGGAAGCACATGCTCGAGGTCCACGAGCAGGGACGTTCGGTGGTATGGGTGGGCCTGCGGGAGACCGCGGAGGCCCACGTCTTTACGCTCCAGCAATGGCACCTGACGGCGGTCCTTGAGTCCGATGAAGCGCGTTGAGGTCAAGCTGAGCTTGCCGGTGGTGGCACCGCTCCTGGACGTAATCCGTGAGCTTTCGACAGAGTTGCAGAAGTCGCTTGCGGCGCCCCAGGCCCTGCACGATCTCGACCAGGATTTCCGCGGCGCGTGGATCAGCGACCTGTTGGCCAGTCAGAACGATGACTTGCGGGCGCTCCTTTCGTTGTTCGACGGTGAGTTCTTTACCGAGGGAGTGGTTGCCTTCGACGAGTCGAATGCCGAGCCGATCGTCCGCGCGTGCACGGCTTTCCGGCTTCAGCTGCGCGAGCGTTGGCTAAAGGCCCTGGGCGACGAGGCGCTCGAGTCGGGGGAGATCGACATCTCCATGCTTGATGAGCCGGTCCGCAAGGCCTTCATGTGCTACCTTTTCCTCGCGACAGTGCAGGAGCTGATCATCCAGCATCTGGATTCAAGTATCATTGGTTCGTAGCGGACTCCGTTGCCTCTAAGGGAGCTTCTCGATCAGGGCGCATGCCGCCTCGCAGGACAGTTCGCTGTTTATTCTCGGAGCGAATTGCCGGCAGCGCTGGTGCAGGTCGTCCGAGTTCACGAGGTGCGCAATCGCGCGGCTGGCCGCCTTGGCGCTGAACGCGTGCTCCTCGAGGCAGAGCCCGAGGCCCAGGCGCTCGATCCTGCGGCCGTTGTCCGGCTGGTCATGGGCGTTGGCGACCACGAGGTGAGGAACGCCAGCCTTGACGGCCTGCGCGAGGGTTCCGATGCCGCCGTGGTAGATGATTCCCGCGCATCGGGGCAGTACGCGGCTGAAGGGAAGGTAAGGGAAGGCCTTGATCCCAGGAGGCAGGTCCTTGGGAAGCTGCCCTGGGTGGTTGGTCACGAGCATGGCCCGCGCGCCTGTGGCCCCGCATGCGTTCACGGTGTGCTGGAAGAACCGTGAGCGGTCGGAGGCCGCCGATCCGGGTGTTACGAGCAGGGGAGGAGGCCCGTCGTTGAGAAACTGTTCGGCCTCGGCGTGCGCCTCCCGGTCGCCGCCGTCATCCTGAAGTATGAATCCGGTCAGGTGAGTGTTTCTGGGCCAGTCGGGCTGGACCGGCGCAAACCAATCGGGAAAAAGACCGAGCACAAGCTGGGGCGAATGGATGTAAGAGGCGAATATACCCTTGGCCGGGGAGAGTCCAAGTTCAGACCTAAAGGCGTTCAATCGAGGCCCGATCAGGCGTTCAACATAGAGCGTGTCCATGGCCCAGAACACGGCCTTTTTGACGAAGTGGGGCATTCTGGGCCCCATGTCCAAGCCCCCGAGCCTCCCGTTGTCGACGTGGCTCCTAAAGACAGACGGTTGCAGGTTGAGGGTGGCGGTCGGCACGCCGAGTCTGTCCTGGGCAACCCGGGCGCCCAGACAGAGGGTGGTCGCTGCGACCACGCACCCAGGGCCGCGGCGCTCCTCGATGATGGCATAGAGTCGCCTGAGATTTGGCAGGATCGCCCCCTCTACGATGCAGGGAAATCCCCGCCAAGGATGCCAAAGGCGAGGGTCATTCATTATCGTTTCGGCTTCTTCCTTTGTCCCGAGCTCGATGAATTCGAGGCCGCTTTCGCGCACGAGGTCCGCGAAAAACGCATTTGTGGCCAGTGCGACGTGGTGGCCACGTGCCCTAAGTGCCCGACCAAGACCGACAACGGGGTTCACGTCACCCGAGCTGCCAATGGCTGCCAATAGAATGCGCAAGGGCATACTTGACGGTGGGCGGACACCCCCCAAACTCAAGGACAGACACCCTGCAGTGTTCGAGGTGCTTTCAATAACTGCTCTTTGCCTTGGAAACATTACGGGAGCCAAACCCGCCGCGGAAGCTGCTAGGCCGTAAATCGGAAAGCAAACGCCGTGACGGAGGCGCCCACCTTGACATGAAAAGGTCTTGAGCCTTTGGGCATACGGCACAGGCGGGGTGTCACTCTTTTTTGGATCAACTTAAAACCATGTCACTCAATACTTACCTCGTGCTGCACCTGAGCTCAATCTTTGTGCTCCTGGGCTACACGTTCTACGCCTTTGCAGCGCCTGCCGAAACCCGGAAGAGGGTGCTGATGATCACGGGCGTGGCCACGGTGCTAATCCTCGTGACCGGTGTCGGGATGCTCCACCGCCTCCACCTCGGGTTTCCGGGATGGGCCGCTGTGAAGCTCGTCTGCTGGCTGGGGCTTTCGGCCATGGTGGGGTTCGCGTACCGCAGGCGCGCCCAGGCTGACCTGTTCATGATCATCGCCTTCGCGCTCGCGATCACGGCGGTGGCGATGGTGTTTGT
>Ga0302201_10000495_pt1 | contig 35538 bp, 27 predicted proteins | sample II_Bog_N3_2_FD_194586 | JGI IMG/M metagenome (GOLD analysis project Ga0302201, IMG submission 194586) | Peat permafrost microbial communities from Stordalen Mire near Abisko, Sweden - II_Bog_N3_2 | ecosystem: Environmental > Terrestrial > Soil > Wetlands > Peat | place: Sweden: Abisko... | reverse complement strand
CGAATTCTTGGCCATGAAATCGGGCACCGCGACCACCTCGAACGGCGCCCTGGGCAGCGTGCCGAAAAGCTCAGGCAGCTTGGCCTGCATCGGCTTCAGATAGCCGCGGTAAGTATCTAGCAGAGCATCGGCCGAGGCCGGGTGCAGTTTGGGATTCGTCTTCAGGCTTTCGCGGAAACTCTTCAGGTCCTGGAAGCCGAGCTTCTGCGCGATGGCCAGCATTTCGGCTTCGTCTTTCTTTACTTCGTCCAGGCCGATCTGGTGAATCTGGTCCGCGGTAAGGTTGGTGGTCGTGGTCTGCTTGATCAAAAACTGGTAATACTTCTTTCCGTCAGGGAGGGAATCGATGCCGGGCTTGGCGCGGCCCGCGGGAATGTAGCTCACCTCAAGAAAACGCGCGAAGCGCAGGTAGGCGGGCAGATCCTCCTTCGTGATTGCATCGAGCATCGCGGTCTTGATGCGCTCCTGCTCCGCCGCGGGAATCGCGGCGGGAAAGTTTTTGATGGGCAGGGCGAGCGGCGAGTCTTCGGGCTTCTGATTGGCCAGTTGCTTCACCTCGTCGAGCGCCTTTTCGAGCAGATACTTCGGCGGCACGCGCCCGTCCTCCATGCCGATCGACATGTTCTCAGTCACCTGCGCAAATGCCGTGGGCAACGCATGCAGACGCGCAATCCAATCGTCGTAGTCTTTCACCGTGGTGAAGCTCAGCATGGCCGCCAGCCGCGGATAGTCGTTGTAGATGCCGCCCATCTGGTTCACCGGCATCTCCCAATCCTTGAACTCCGCGCCTTCCTCGTCCAATTCGAACTCGCGAATGAGCAGGTCCTGGCTCGTCTTCTCCTGGTCTGTGAACCCGGTAGGGTCGATGGACGCCAGGCGCAGCAGAAACTTCTGCTCCCGCGCCAGCGCGTCATTCACCGCCTGCACGGAGTAATCGCTGGTCTGGTCGTTGTAGCGCTTGTCGCCGAGAGACGAGGCAAACTCAGGATTGTGCTTGAGCTGGTCCTCCCAGTACTCGTGAAAGAGGTCGCCGAGGGCCTTGCGCCGGTCTTCAAGCGAGACGGGCGCAGGAGCTTTGGTCTGCGGCGCGAGCTGAAGCTTTTGCGCAAAGACAGAGAGGGGAAAGGCAGGCAGTAGTGAGTAGCCAGTAGCCAGTAGAAGGGCGATGAAGAAGTAACGCAGGGGGCGCTTCAGCGCGGCAACGGCCGGGGTAAAGAGGGTGTTCTTTTTCAAGAGAGCAGGGTCCTTCGCGGGAGAAATGGTCGCTGTAATAAGTTTAGCGGAGCTAGCGGGACTAGAGGTGCCGGCGAGTCAGCAAGTCAGCACGATGTCTTGACTGCTTGTAAGCAGGCAGAATTCGAACAACCCGAGAGCTTATTGAGCCATAGATTGAGGGACTGAGATGGCGTTGGGGGGCAAATGCCGGCTCATAGACTAGCCATGCCGAGCGAGACAGCTCGCCTGAAGGGCGGCGAGGGCAACCTGTGTCAACGACTACGCCAGAGAAGTGCTGACGTTGGAGAAGATCGCGGTGACCGCCGTGGCCACATGCCTCACGCCAGAGATTGCGGCCAGCGCGATTAAGCAAACGAGCAAGGAGTACTCCACCAAATCCTGACCTTCAATATCGCCGGTCAAGCGCTGGATGGTCAGGAGCAGCTTCAGGAGCAAGTGGTTCATGTCGTCCTTCATGGTCATTGTGGCATGCACTCGGAATAATGTATGGTTCGATTTGCTCAACTTGGAAGAGTCTCTGGACCCTATTCGGGTCAAATATTGGCAAATCACCCAGGAGCGAGTCGAGCGTGTGGGGGGGCAAATTCCGGGGTTTCGGGCGAATCACTGCCTACTCGGATGCCCACGCGAAAATTACTGCTTGCGCAACAGATGGAGGAAATTGTTGTTCAACTCGGAGGCAAGTTTCGTATCGTTCAACCGGGGGCGGCCATGCGTGACGGGATGCCGCAGAAGCCGCGCACGACTGCCGGAGGTTGGTCGTTTGTGCGTCAAAGGTGCTATTGACTGAACTGATTCAGGACAGTAACGTCTCATTCACAAGTACCGCGAAATTAGGATAGGCGGCGTTTGTCGATCCACCTGGAATCGGGTTGGAACCGCTGCCGTAGTGGGCTGACCTGAGGATCGCGCAGTGTTCCGGTCAAAGGTGAGCCATGTTTATCGTTCTGCTCCAATTCGTCATTGCCATAGGCGCCGCAGCCTACTTGGGCAGTCAAGTCGCGAATTTCCGCCGCCGGCGAAGACTCGCATGGGAAATGCTTTCGGCCCAATTGCAACCCAATTGTCCCGGTCCGGAGTTTTTGCGCCAACTCCATTTGAATGATGAGGGCAGTGCTCCAAAAAAGGAAGGTGCTCCATGGAAGCGATGGAGAAGCACTCAGAGCGCTGGCCTGTGGTCAATGTACTCGAATGCCGGTGTCATGCTGGAGATTGCCGACTTTGTAGATCAAAAATACAAAGGGGTTGATCAGGAGGCTCTCGGAGCCCTGCGGGACGACGCCATGCAGATTCGCGCCTTCGCGCTGATCGAGATTACGAAATACGCCCGCAGTCAGATGAATGAGGGTACCGTTGCGAATGTAGCCCGCGTTGCGACTATTTACGCCGACATGTGGTCCCGGACGGCGCAACTGCTGGAGGCGAATAGTGCCCAGGTCGCTCTCGGTTTCGCAAACTCGGCGCAATAACGCATGAGTCGCGCACCAATATAGGCGGACATTTTGACCGAAGAAAACCAGCTTTGGCGAATATGTCCACCTATAACAGGGCATCCTCCTCGCAAATCGCCGCTTATAAGCGCATAAATGGACGGCCATTTGACCGCTTATAACACGACATTCTGGACGGAAAAATCAGTTCCGCCGCTCATTGTGGAGGAAGCTGGTAGCCTTCGTGGCGAAAGAGGTTAACGCAGGCCTGCACGGCCTCTGGGTCGTACAGCGTGCCACTGCTCGACAGCACTTCATCCAGCGCCGCGTCAATGCCCCTTGTGGGACGGTAGGGCCGATGCGAACTCATGGCCTCAACCACATCCGCAACCGCAAGGATGCGGGATTCGAGAAAGATCTCATCTGCTTTTAATCCGTGCGGATATCCTGAGCCATCCAGCCTTTCGTGATGCTGGAGAATCATCTGCGCGATCGGCCACGGGAACTGAACGTTCTTCACAATCTCATAGCCAAGCTGCGCGTGCTCCTTGACAAGGCTGTACTGGATTTCGGTCAAGCGGCTGGGTTTGACCAGAATCTCGGCGGGAATGCCAATCTTGCCCAGGTCGTGAATACTGGCCGCCAAGCGAAGGCCCTGCGTCCGTTCGCTCGAAAGGCCAAGCTTGCGCGCGATGGCCACGCAAAGATCCGCTACCCTGCGCTGGTGGCCCGCGGTGTAGGGATCGCGCTGGTCCACGGTTTCCGCGATCACCTCGATGGTCTGCTCCAGGCTCGCGCGCAGGCTTTCCTGATACTGCGCCTTGGTCAATATGGTCTGCTCCAGGTTCGCGCGCAAACTTTCCTCATAGTGCGCCTTCGTCAATATGGTCTGCTCAAGGCTCGTGCGCAAGCTTTCCTGATACTGCGCCTTGGCCAAAATGATCTGATCGAGGCTGGCGCGCAGGCTTTCCTGATGTTGCGATTTGGTCACCGCAGTGCGCAGCGTGGTAATGCCGTACCCCAGTGCCGACGCAACCTGATTCATCAGCCTGCGTTCCTCATCGGACCAGCGGCTAATCCTGACTCCATACGCCGTCAGGCATGCCATTTCACCCTCGAATTGCCGAAAGGGAATGGCGATGCACGACATATAGCCCCGTTTGGCCGCATTCTCGTGCCAGGGAGCGGTGGTCGGATCCGCTGCGAAGTCTTTCGCCACAGCAATTTCCCCGGTCCGAATGCAACGGCCGGTCGGGCCTTGGCCGCGAACTGTGTCCGCCCATGTGTTATTGAGCAGCTTCAGGTACCCGTCCTCATGCCCGTAATGCGCGACCGGAATAATACGTTTTTCCGGTCCCTCTTCGGCAAAGCCAACCCAGGCCATCCGGTAGCCGGCCGCCTCGACCACGATCCGGCAGTACTCTGAGAGCAGCTCCTCCTCGGTTTTCGCGCGCAGCAGCGCATTATCCATCTCGCTCAGCACGTGCAGCTCCCGGACCTTTGCGCCCAGATCGAGCTCCATCACCCTCTGGCGTGTGATGTCTTTAAGAAACCCCTGATAGTGAAGAATTTTCCCGTCCGGCCCGCAGATCTTGCGCCCCGTCGCGATGCCCCAAAAAGGCGTTCCGTCCTTGCGTCTGAATTGACGAGGACCGCTGGAAGCTTCTCCTTGATGGTCCACAATTCCGATAAAGGCGGCTCGCTCTTGAGGATCGAACCATACCTGGCCGCCCCAATCGTTGAGGGCCGCAATTGCCTCCCCCGGCGAGTCGTACCCAAGCAGCTTTGCCCCGGCCGGGTTTATGGCAAGCGTCTTGCCCTCTCTCGTGACGCGATAGATGGCCTCCGGCGCGAACTCGAAGATTTCACGATACTGCTCTGCCGTTCTGCACAGCGCCTCTTCAGCGGATTTCTGCCGGGTCACGTCCTTGCCAATGACGGAGACACCGACTGTCCGGCCATCCTGATTCATAGGGCTGAAGGTCAACTCAAGGTCGCGGCCGTCCGCGAGGCGATACCCGGCTGAGCATGGCCCTTCGCGAAGCGCTCTCTTATAGAAGGGAGGCAAAAATGCCGCCTTCTCGAGCGGAAGCTGAACGCGCCTAGTCATTCCGGCGGCGACGTTGGCTCCATGGCCGCGCGCGAAAGCGTCGCTGAAAGCCTTGTTGAAGGTGGCGAGGCGAAAATTCAGATCGACGGACCAGATGAGTTCCGTGGCGCTCTCCATCAAGGCCGCCAGGTGCGCAGCGGCATAGTCCTTCGGCTGGTCTTCCTGTGACTTCTCGCGAGATGCGCGCTCTTTTGTCACCTTGGCGTCCTTAGAGCCGGGCAAGGCAATTGCACCATCCTGAGTGCAGGCATTTCTGCTCAACATTGCTCAACTTTGGAGAGAGCTGCCGCACACGGCCGCAGCCGCCCGTCATGCGAAAGCATCCGGCAGCTACAGTGAGAGAGGAGGTGTCCGAGCACAACCCTGCTCGAACACCCCTCTGGGCCCTTAACGCAGCGAACGGGAAAAGATTGGGCAGCGCCCAAAATTTAGTGCAGTGTTGCTGAAACCGTAGTCCCAAATTGCGAAACTGGCAAGGGAAATCCGTGCACGGCCCCAGCCGCCAGATTTGCAAGCGGTTGGAGCACGGGAAAGCTTTATTACTTATGGACTTCCGCCGAGGAGATCCTGGCTTCCGGCGGGTGGCCCAGGGGCTCAGGAGAGCAATCTCACTGTCGAGGTTAGTTCGCATTCTCAAGATCCGGACAACCCGATTCGGAGCTACGGGGCTTCTTCAGATGGAGTGACTGCGCTCTGCGATTGGCCAAGCTGAAACTGCAAGAGCCAGCTGCTGGCGACAGCGCGTCCGTCGACCTTTGCGGGCGTGAACGTCCAGTTCTGCGCTGCGGTCAGGGCCTGTTTGGCGAAGTAGCGGCTTGGGCCCGCCGAGCGGATGGAGGCCTGCGAGACATTGCCTTCCGGATCGACCTCGACACGGATTTCGACTTTGAAATGGCCGCGAATGGAGCTGAGGATCTTTGCCGGTATGTCGGGCAGGCCCTGGTGCGTGACCGATCCCTTGACGACGCCGCCTTTGGAGAGATCGGCCGCTGGCGCTGGGGCTGGCGCCGGATCGGCAGTTGGCGCTGGAGATGGTGCGGGTACAGTTGCCGCATTTGGCGCTGGCGCCGCAGTGAGCTCCGAAGCCGGAGGTTGAGGCGCGGGCGCAGTTGCTGCATTTGACGCTGGCGCCGCAGTTGGCTCTGGAGATGGTGCGGGAATCGTTGCCGCACTCGGCGCTGGCGCCGCGGTGAGCTCCGAAACTGGAGATTGAGGCGCAGGCGCCGGAGCTGACGGGACCAGGTTCCAGCCGAATCTGAAAGCGGCAATCATGAGCAGCAGGGTGACGACTGCGCCGGCGAGAATCTTGACGCGGGATCGATAAGACGGCTTTGCGGTGCGGTCAACGATGGCTGGGGCAGGCGCGACGGCAGGTTCCGCAGCCAGGGTTGGGGAATTGAGGTGCGCCTTGATGCCGCCAAGGGTGCAGCGGCGCTCCGGATCGATGCGCAGGCATTCCCGGCAGATGGTAAAGAAGGGCTCGGGAAGGTTGGCCGGTATTTCCGGTTCACCGCCTCGCGATCTGTCCCAGGCGGGTGGCTGCTGAGTCAGAGCTTCGACGAGCAGGATACCGAGCGACCAGATATCGGCTGCGGGGGCTACATAGATGGTGCCGATCTCCGGTGCGTCGTAGATGCTGCGCGTGCGCGAGCGCCAGCCGAAGTCTGGCGAGAGCTTCACCCGGTCATCGATGACCATGATGTTGGTCGGACGGAGATGACCGTGCGTGAGACAGCGATTGTGAAGATAGGAGAGAGCACTCAATACGGGGCCGAGCATTTCCCTCGCTTCCCGGGGCGAGAGCGGGCGGTCGGGAAGGATTTGGGAGAGGGTTTCATCGGCATACTCGGTGACGACATAGAGCAGATCTTTACCATCGACTAGACAGCGCCCGGCGTGAAAAAGCGGCATCAGATGAGGATGGGAGAGGGTCCTGGCTACATCCCAGCGAGCGCAGGTGGCGCGTTCATCCACCGATGCGAAGGGGAAGATTTTGATGGCGGCTTTTTGCGCTCGACCATCGTCAAGCTCGGTTAAATAGGCAGAGCTCCATTCGGTCGCGCCTAACTTGTGAAGAAGCGGGAATCTTCCGTCGATAACGCGGTCGACGGAAATGGCGTCGGGGTAGGTCGCACTCATGGTGGACCCGATTTTAACCGCGACTGCGGCACGCGCGAACATGCAAAATTGACCTGCTTGTGACGTAAGTACTCAATCGGGTGGCGGTGTTTGGGACAATGCAACGGCAATCTCTCCCTGCGTCGTCCCGGAAGAGAGCACTTGCGGTTGGGATCCGGATCTTCTGGCGGGCGGATCGCGGCCCAAAAAGCTCGCGGCGCGGTGATCGCCGACCAAGAAAATCCCCCTCCCAGCGTGATATTCTTTCCGGTTCCCATTCAGGGCGGTTGATGCCGCCAATCTATAGTTGCCGATGCGGCTCAAGCAGCGGCTGGAGAGGGTTGTATGAAGCGTTTGGTGGTTTTGATTGGCCTGTTTTCTGCATTTGGATGCGGGCTGCATGCGCAGGCCGCAGCGGCGCCTGTGGATGTGAAAGTGTGCGACGTGGTGAAGAGTCCGGCGTCGTTCGACGGCAAGTTGGTGCGCATCAAGGGCACGGTGGTGGCCGGCTTCGACGAGTTCATCATCAAGGATGCTACCGATCCCAACTGCGGCTACCAGGTGAACGGAATCTGGCTTTCCTATCCACAAGGATCGAAGGCCAAGTCCGGGCCCGTGGCGATCGTGACGGCGCAGCCGGCGCACAACTTTGCCGGCACATTAAAAACTCCCTCGCGCACGCCGGTGACGCTCGAAAAGAGCAAGGACTTCAAGCAGTTCGACTCGCTGCTTTCGCAGCCGCACCAGAAGGGGGCAGACATGTGCCTGGGATGCGCGCGCTACGAAGTGACGGCAACGCTGGTGGGCCGCCTGGACGGCGTGGCCGATGCATCGATCAAGCGCGATGCCTCCGGCAAGATTGTTGGCTTTGGCGGATTCGGCAACATGAACGCCTATCCCGCGCGGCTGGTGCTGCAATCGGTGTCGGACGTGGCTCCGAAGGAAGTTGACTATTCCAAGACCGACGCGATTACCAAGGGCGATTCGGCGCTGACCCCGCCTCCAGGCTCGGGCGGCGGTCCCGAATTCGACGACCCGTTTGCCGCGGCGATAAAGCTGGCTGCGCACGTGGGAGCCAATCCGGCGGGCGAGCAGGCCCAGAAGGCCGTGGCGCAATTTCCCAAGCCGAAGGAGCAGAACGGCGTGAGCGTTGTTTTCGGAACCGGCAACGAGGTCGCGCCCGATGGCCAGGGCACAAAAGATTCTCCTGACGGCGTTCTGTACAACTGCGTCCTCAACCGGGATCACTTGCAGGGGCCCTCGATGATGATCGCGCTGTTCCACGTCGGTCAGCACGTCGCGGATCTGCGCAGCCCGAAAGCCGACAGCGCGGACACGCCCTTCCTCGTGAACGAGAACGATGCCTGGGTAGTCACGTCGATCGCAGCCATCGTCGGCGGCCAGAAGTACCTCACGCTGCCCGGCGCGTACTTGTTCTGGAATATCGGGTGGCCGGCGGCGCAGCGCGACGACATGATGGAAGCGACGCTGAAAGACTTCCTGAGCAACGAAGCGCTGCTGAGCCATTAGGCTCTGCGCAACGACGGTTTTTAGAGAGGCGCTGGTCCAGCAATGGCCGGCGCCTTTCTGCCTGCGGCCAGCCGCAAGAAGCCTGCGCCAAGAGGCCCGTGGGCGCGTATTCTTGAATCTGCACCACAATCTATGACGAGATCTTGTCTCGGGGAAATGAGAAAAAATGGCTGAGATCGCCGTGGAAGCACCGGAGACTCCGGCGCAATTGCCGAAGGTCCGCGTGGCCGTGCTTGGCGCCGGCAAGATGGGCGGCATTTTGCTGCAAGCATTTTTGAAAGAGAATTTGTTTGCCGCCGACAAGATTCACGCCACCGTGGGCCACGCCGAGCGGGCGTTGGCGCTGAGCACGCAATGGGGCGTGGACGTGAGCACCAACAACGCGGAGGCCGTGCGCCAGGCCGACCTGATCCTGATCGGCGTTAAGCCCTTCCAGGTTCCGGATCTGATTGCGGAGATCAAGCCCGCGCTCACGCCGGCCAAGCTGCTGGTGTCGTTTGCCGCGTCGGTAAAGACGCGCGCCATTGAAGAGGCGGCAGGCATGGAGATTGCGGTGGTGCGCGCCATGCCCAACACACCCTCCGCACTGGGCGCCGGAGCGGCGGTCCTGTGCCGCGGGCGCTTTGTGAAGGACGATCAGATGGCGCTGGCCGAGCGACTGTTCGCGACCGTGGGCCGCACCGTGCTCGTCGACGAAAAACACATGGACGCGGTGACCGGGCTTTCCGGTTCGGGACCGGCGTATCTCTACATCATTATTGAAGCGCTGGCCGAAGCCGGCGTGAAAGTGGGCCTGCCGCGCGACATCGCCACGCAACTGGCCGCGCAAACCGCGTACGGCGCGGCGAAGATGGTGCTCGAGACTGGCTACCATCCGGCGCTGCTCAAGGATGCCGTGACTACGCCTGCGGGATGCACCATCGACGGCATTCTGGAACTCGAAGAGGGCGGGCTGCGCGTGACGCTGATTAAAGCGGTGATGCGGGCGACGGAGCGGGCGCGACAACTGGCGGCCGGATGAGGCTCTTTGCCCGGGAAAACTGACGGGTTGGGCCGCGCAAGGTATCCGTGGTACGGTGATTGGGAAACGACCTCTTTGGAGTCTGCTAGCTCAACAGGTGCACCATGATCGAAAACATCAGTATTCAGAACTTCCGCTGTTTTGATGAGCTTGAGATCAAAGATCTCAAACGGTTCAGTATCATTGTCGGTGAGAATGCGAGTGGAAAATCCGCATTTCTGGAATCGTTGTATTTACAAAATATCAGGAAATCTCCCGATATCTTACAGTTACGCGAATGGAGGCAGCGCGGATACCTTGACAAAGCTTCTCGGGAATCCCCATCCGCATGGGAGGATCTATTTCATAATTTCAACTCGGAATCTCCAATTTATATCGGTATCGGCCATCTCCCTCTGTTGAGAATTGAGTACAAAGATGGTGGCAAAATCAGCCTAGCATGGAAAGAAATAGCGACCCAAGGGGAGCCTGCCTCGACAAACGTGGATGTTGAATCAAAACGATGGTCCTTCACGGCACCTCGTTTGATACATCCATGCGAATTTATCGGAGGTAGTGCGGTTCAATATCGTAATCGGTTGGCGGAAAAACTTTCGGAATTAAGTAAAGAAAGCGAGACAGCGCCAATCGTTGATGCTTTACGTAGCGAGTTTCCGTTCTTGAGAGATCTCTCGCTGGAACTCGACGGCTGGAGCACATCAGTCTTTGCGAGTGTCGAAGGTTCTAAGCGCAAGTTTCCGGCAGCACTGGTTTCGGACGGATTCAACAAGCTGTTGAGTATACTGTTGAGTATCGCTAGCGCTTCTAAAGGAACACTATTAATTGATCAAATTGAGGACGGCTTTTATTACAAGAAGCTACCTTCAATATGGAGAGTCATCTGTAGATTCGCTGTCGAAAAGGACGTTCAGATTTTCGCTACAACACATAGTCGAGAATGCCTCGAAGCATTACTGCCCATTATCGAGAAAAATGAAAATGATTTCGCCCTTTTACGCGCATCAAAAATGAACGGCGCCAGCAGGATTATGGTGAGCGACGGAAGACATTTTGGTTCGGCGCTTTCACAGGAGTTTGAGGTGCGATGAGCCACATCCTTCCGCATAAGGTCGACCGAATCGAAGCGCCGTTTGTCGTCGCCTGTGAGGGTTATAACGATGTCTGCCTAATCGATCAATTGCTTAACCAACGCGGAATTACGAATTGCAGGGTCGGCTGTCCGAGCAGAACGGGCGTTGGCGGCCAGGGGAAGGATTTCCTGGACAGGTACCTCACCGCACTCGATTTTGCAGCCAAAAGAGAAACTTCGGGTGCTATGCGTGGGCTTCTTGTCGTCATCGATGCCGACGAAGATTCACAAAAGGCATTTGCTGCTGCCTGCAATGCCATCGCATTCGCGGGGTTTCCTGTCCCTGACTCAGCTTTCATCATTAAGAACGAGCAGAATGTCAGGACCTCCGTGTACATGATCCCCGGAGTCAATGAGTGCGGGACTCTCGAACACCTGCTTTTGCGAGCGGCCTTTGAAACGGCTCCTACTGGCGAAGTCTGCGTGGACAAATTTCTTGCGTGCATAGGAATATCGTCCGGCGAAAAGTCGAATACCATTGCCAAGATGAAGATGTCTGCCCTTGTCGCAGCATCCTTTCCCGCCAATCCGTGGGCGACCCCAGGCATGCTCCTCCAAAGCAGCAAGAACAATCTAGTCTCCGTTTCCAGCGGACAATTCAAGCATCTTGCCGACTTCCTAGCCAGCTTCTGCACTGAGTGAGGCCATAATTGGCCCAGCTTTCTCGCCCAACCTGGCTTCCCAAATACCTACCCGAACTCGACGGGCTGCGCGGCCTGGCGATTCTCGCGGTCGTTCTCTATCACTGCCATCCGCGACTTGAAGGCACATGGATCCACTACGCCTCGCTCTGGGGCTGGGCCGGCGTGATTCTGTTTTTCACTCTCAGCGGATTTCTCATCACATCCATCCTGCTGACCACGCGCGACCAGCCGCGCTACTATCACAACTTTCATGCGCGCCGGGCGCTGCGCGTATGGCCCGTCTATATTCTGCTGCTGATCGTGGTCTATTTAAATGCGCCGTGGTTCATCGGCCCCAGCGTGGGTGAGGCGATCAAGACCGCGCCGTGGCTGGCGTACATTTTTTGCGTGCAGAACCTGTTTCATCTCGCGCTGCCGCCCGCCATCGCTCCCACCTGGGCGCTGGCCATTGAGGAGCAGTACTACTTTGTGTGGGCTCCGCTGGTGCGCGGGCTGCGCCGGCCGTTAACGCTCGCCATCGCACTGGCCGCCGCGCTCATCGCCTCGCCGCTGCTGCGCCACGCCGATTTGCATTGGATGACGTCGACCAACACGCTCATCCATTTAGATGGAATCGCGTGGGGCAGCCTTCTGGCCATCGCGTTGCACACTTTGCCGCTCGGCCGGCGCGCGTGGCTCGCGATGGGCCTTAGCGGCCTCGTGCTGGGATTTCTGGCGGCGGCCACCATCGCCGGCGGCACGGCGTATCTTGATTCCGCGCTGGCTGTGGGTTTTGCCGGAATGGTGCTGGCGCTCATCGCGTCCACGGGCGCGCGCAGCCCCATCAACGCGGTGCTGCGCTCCGGGCCGCTGGCCTTCTATGGCCGCATCAGCTACGGCCTTTATATGATGCACATCTCGGTCTTCATCTTCATTGGTTCCTTCGACGCGGCGATGGACCGCGACGGCTACGGCATCGCGGGCAACCTCGCGGTGGTGGCCATGCGTTTGGTTGTGAGCACGCTGGCGGCCGCGGCGCTCTGGTACGGCTTCGAATCGCAGATTCTCAAATTGAAGAAGCATTTCTGACGCGCGCGTCACAAACCAGGATGCACAATAGATATGATTTGAGAACCGCGGGTTCGCGCCCGGCTGCGCAGTTGAAGGGGAGTTTTTCGATGCGTCCGATTTACTTGAGCATAATTACCACAGCTTTTTCTCTGTTCGTCGCAGCATCTTTTGTGGCGGGCCAGGCAGCGCCTCCGCAGGCGGCTCCGGCTGCCGCTGCGCCCACGGCTGCGGCGCCAGCGCAAAATCCCAGCTCGCAAGCGACGCCGCAAACTGTCGTTCACGCCAACACTAACCTGGTTCTGCTGGATGTGGTCGTCACCGACCGCGGCTCCGCTGTCCACGGCATCGATCGCAGCCGGTTCCACGTGGTGGAGGACGGAAAAGAGCAGACTATTTCCTCGTTTGAAGAGCATGAGCCGGCGCCGGTTCCCGCGCAGGGCTACAAACCCGTTGCGCTGCCGCCGAACACCTATAGCAACGCGCCGCTGTATCCGCAGGCCAGCGCGTTCAACGTGCTGCTTCTCGACGGTCTCAACACTCCCGTCGATAAACAGACCGACGTGCGCCGCCAGATGCTCCAGTACATGGGCAAGATTGCGCCCGGCACCTCGCTCGCCATCTTCACGCTCTCCTCGCGGCTGCGCATGATCACGGGTTTTACCACGGACGCGTCGCAGCTCACCAAAGCCATGCAGAGCGCGAAGACCACGCCGCGCACATCGGATGTGACCGGCTCGGGATTGTCGGTTGCCGACACGGACACAACACTGGACAACTGGTCGGGCACCAGTGCGACTTCCGATGCAGGAGCCATGCTGGAGCAATGGGATGCCGACATCACTTCCTTCCAGACCGATGAGCGCGTGCGCATGACGCTCGACGCTTTCCAGCAACTGGCTCTTTATCTCGGCGCCATTCCCGGCCGCAAAAACATCATCTGGTTTTCCGCCTCATTCCCCATAGGGATCGATCCCGACACGACGATGAAGAACGGCTTCGACGCCGCGCGCATGTACGCGGACCAGATCCGTCAGACTAGCGAAGACCTCGCGGCGGCGCGCGTTTCCGTTTACCCGGTCGATGCGCGCGGGTTGATGAATTTCTCCACCATCGACGCCTCCTACACTCCCAGCGGAGGAATCTCCAGCGGAGGCAGCGGCGGATTCGGGCGCGGCGGGCGCGCCCCGGGCATGGGCACCCCCATGGCCAAGGACACGCACAATGCCATGGTGACGAATGCCGAGGAAGAGGCCTCCATGCGGGAGATCGCCAAAGAGACCGGCGGAAAAGCCTACATCAACACCAATGGCCTGCGAGACGCTATCGCTGATGCCGTCGCCAACGGCTCCAGCTACTACACCCTCACGTATGTGCCAGAGAACAAAAATTTCGATGGACGCTTTCGCAAGCTCCAGGTGCGCGTGGATGGGGGCGGCCTCAATCTTGCCTACCGCGACGGCTACTATGCAGACCCCGCCAGCAAGATCACGGCGCACGACGCGAAGCAGATCACTCCGATTCTGGCAGCCATGTTGCACGGCGCGCCGCCTGCCACGCAGATTCTCTTCAATACTCGCGTGCTGCCTGCCTCCGATCCGCATTTCCGCGACAGCAAATTCTCCGGGACACCCGCAGGCCAGGATGCGGCGCAGCTCAAAGGCCCGCTGCATCGCACCGTCGTGGATTTGCTCGTTGACCCGCGCGGCCTCGACTTCGCGACTGCGGCCGATGGCACGCGGCAGGATAATGTCGAGTTCGTCCTGGTGGCCTACGACAGCGATGGCAAGCGCGTGAATTACGTGGATCGCCCGGCGCCCATCGGACTGGACGCGGAGCACTATGCCAAGGTCCGTGCCTCGGGGTTCCCGGTGCGCATGGAACTCGATTTGCCTGCCGGCAACTTCTCTCTGCGCATCGCGGTCTACGACTTGAACAGCGGCCACATCGGATCGCTGGAAGTTCCGCTGCAAGTCGCAAAGTAAGCCGCGTTCAAAACTCGAGATAGCGCCCGGGATAGCGCCCGAAGCGGGGTTGCGTTATCCTCAACTGTTCTCAAAAAGGAGACTCAGTCATGTCTCGTATTGGTGTGTCTTCATTTTTCTGCGCTTTGCTATGTCTTCCGTTGTACGGAAGTGGAAGCGGACAAACCGCTCCTGCCTCGGGCGAGCCGGTGACGACCATTCGCACCAGTTCCGATCTGGTCGTGATCGATGTGGTGGCAAGCGACTCTCAGCAAAACCCCGTGCACAAGCTGACCGCGGCGGACTTCACGCTGCTCGAAGATGGTAAGCCGCAAACGGTGAAGGTCTTCGAGGAACATCAGACGCAAACCTCCGCTGCGCTGCCGCCGGCCCCTAAACTCGATCCCGGCGTTTTCACGAATTATTCGATTGCGCCCGCTAACGGAGCACTCAATATCCTGCTCCTCGACAAGTTGAACACGCCCATGGACGCGCAAACCGTGGTGCGTGACGAGGTGCTGAAGTACCTCAAGCAGGTGCCGCCGGGCACGCGTATCGCCATTTTTTCGCTGACTACTGAACTGAAGCTGCTACAGGGATTCACATCCAATCCCGAATTGCTGCGCGCGCTCGTGCAAGGCAAGAAAGGCAATCAGGGCGCGTCGCCGCTGATGAACAACGCCATGGAAGGTGATCAAGCGGGCGCCGACGACCCGATGTACGACACGATGGCCGATACGCTGGGCAACGATCCCGACGCCGCGATGATCCTCGAAAATCTCCAGGAATTCGAGGTCGAGCAGCAATCGTTTCAGTTGCAACTGCGCGCCCGCTATACGCTGGACGCGCTCAATCAGCTGGCGCGCTACATGAGCGCGCTTCCCGGCCGCAAGAATCTGATCTGGTTCTCAGGCTCGTTTCCCGTGAACATTCTGCCCGATCCCGATATCCTGACGGCGTCTGCGACACAGGGCTCGGCCTCCGGCGCCCTTACGCCGAACGTCTTCGCGGGCGTGGCATCGATGGAGGACGAATTCAGGGAGACAGTCGACCTGCTGGCGCGCAGCCAGGTGGCGGTGTATCCCATCGACGCGCGGGGCCTGATGGTGGCGCCCATGTTTAGCGTGACGCAGAGCGGCTCAACCATGAACAGAAAGCCCAATGGCTTTGCCAACGCGAACACAAAATTCTTCCAGCAAACCAGCGAAGAACACGGCACCATGGAGCAGATGGCCCAGGCCACGGGCGGAAAGGCCTTTGTGAATACCAATGGCCTGAAAGAAGCCGTGGAGAAAGCCATCGACTCGGGATCGAATTACTACACCATTGCCTATACGCCCACCAATCGGAAGTGGAACGGCGACTACCGCAAGATCCAGGTGAAGCTCGACCGCCCGGGAGTGGCACTGGCCTATCGCCGCGGCTATTTTGCCGACGATCCCAATGCGCCCGGGAAAAACAGTCAGGCGCAAAACGCCAAGCCCGACCCCAATCAGTACAGCGCGCTCCGCGCCGCCATGCTGCACGGCGGACCCGAGCCCACCGAGTTGATCTTCGCAGCCAGTGTGCGGGCCGCCTCAACAGATACCGAGGCGGCGCTTGTGCCGGGCAACCAGGCCGACAAGAAAGTTTCCGGACCCTATCGCCGCTACGCCGTCACCTTCATGGCCAATCCCAAAGAATTGAGCTGGACCGTGACCTCCGACGGCGCGCATCGCTGCACGCTGGAGTTCATGACCTTTGTCTACGATGCCAACGGAGCGCGCATCAACGTTCAGTACAACGGCATCGGCGCAACGATTCCCGATGCGAGATTCGCCTCGGTCCAGAACGGCAATATCAAATACATGCAGCAGATCAGCGTTCCCGCCAAGGGTGAGTACTACCTGCGACTCGGCATGCGCGACATCGCCAGCGATCATGTGGGCGCAGTGGAACTGCCGGTGGCGATGGTGGCCAAGCTGCCCGCTGTCGCGGTGCCTTTGCCGGCGCCCGCAGCGAAGTAACTTGATTAGCTCTTAGGAGGGCCAGCGGCCGACGATGACGAACAACGCGAGCAGGAAGACGGCAATGGCGGCCGCAGCCGGTTCTCTGCGGCGGAAGTGATAGATTGTGGCCCCCACCATCAGAAGCGCCAGGCCAGCGGCGCAGCACCGCGCAATCAGGTACTCGGGAACCATGCCATCGGGCGTGTAGATGTCGGGCATGAGCACGCCAAGCGCCAGCACCACCTCGACGAAGCCGATGATCCTGGCCCGCGCAGGCGCCATGCTGACGTGAATATGCGTTCGACTTTCAACCGCCTGCATCAGCGGCCTGAACGCAAGCAGCTTGAGAGTTCCCGAGATGAGGAAGACGCACGCCAGAGCTACCTGTCCGATCCAGATCAAGCCGTTCATTCGTTCTCGCCTCCCAGCCTTTTCGTCCCTGCGCGCGGATCATGCCATCCCAAGGCCATGTCTCGCAACCGTTGTGCGGAGGGTAGCCCCGGACTGATGAAGATTCTATAAAGAAACCGTGAATTCGTCACCCGCCAAGTGCAGGACGCCCCTTCCCGGCATCCCATCACCAAACCCTCGAATCCGCTGTGCCGATTTGGACAGCGACGAATTCAAAACGCTGGCATACTCAGCAGGAACGCAAGCCCGCGCCTATGCTTATGAGATATCAGCCATCAAATCAGGTGTATGTGACTTGAATCACCCGGCCGTCGATATTGCGGCTGCTACGCTGGAAGCAGAACGCAAACTCCCCTTTTGCGAGGTACGTCATGCTCGATACTGCTAAGAACGAGACTGCGAATCAGGGCCCGCTGAGCCCGGAATTGCTCGCCACAATGGATGCCTACTGGCGGGCGGCGAATTATCTTTCCGTTGGCCAGATCTATCTCAAGGACAATCCTCTGCTGGAGCGGCCGTTGACGCTCGACGACGTGAAGCCGCGGCTGCTGGGACACTGGGGCACCACGCCCGGCCTCAATTTTCTTTACGTGCACTGGAACCGGCTCATCCGCGAGCGCGGGCTGAATATGATCTTCGTGATCGGCCCGGGGCACGGCGGTCCGGGAATTGTCGCGAACACGTATCTCGAAGGCTCGTATTCTGAAATTTATCCCTACATCGGGCAGGATCGTGACGGCATCAAGCGGCTGTTCCGGCAATTCAGTTGGCCTTACGGCATTCCCAGCCACGTGGCGCCGGAAACGCCGGGCTCCATCCACGAGGGCGGCGAGCTGGGTTACTCCCTGGTGCACGCCTACGGCGCGGCCTTCGACAATCCCGATCTGATTGTGGCCTGCGTGGTGGGCGATGGCGAATCGGAGACCGGGCCGCTGGCCACAAGCTGGCACTCCAACAAATTTCTCAATCCAGCAACCGACGGCGCGGTGTTGCCTATCCTGCATTTGAACGGCTACAAGATCGCCAATCCCACGGTGCTGGCGCGCATTCCGCATGCGGAGCTGGAAGACCTGATGCGCGGCTACGGCTATGAGCCGTTCACGCTCGAAGGCGACGATCCGGTGGTGATGCACCAGCAGGCCGCAGCTGTTTTCGATCGCATGCTCGACCGCATCGCGGCCATCCAGAAAGCTTCGCGCGAAGACGGCGCGCAAAAAGATAAATCGCCCGGCCGGCCTGCTTGGCCCATGCTCATCATGCGTACGCCCAAAGGCTGGACGGGACCGAAGATTGTCGATGGCAAGCCGGTGGAAGGCACGTGGCGCGCGCACCAGGTGCCGCTGGCCGAACTGCGCGAAAAGCCCGAGCACCTGCGCCAACTGGAAGAGTGGATGCGCAGCTACAAGCCCGAGGAGTTATTCGACGACAAGGGCCGCTTGCGCGCCGACCTGGCCGAGATCGCACCTAAAGGCCGCCTGCGCATGGGCATGAACGAGCACGCCAATGGTGGATTGCTGCTTCAGCCGCTCGTCGTCCCTAACTTCCGTGACTTCGCCGTGAAGATCGAGGGGCGCGGGCAGCACGATGTGGAATCGACGCGCATTCTCGGACACCTGCTGCACGCGGTGATGCAAGCCAATATGGACCAGAAGAATTTTCGCGTCTTTGGTCCCGACGAAACCGCCTCGAACCGCCTCCAGGACGCCATCACCGGAACCGGCAAGAGGTGGGAGGCAGAGACTCTGCCCGTGGACGAGGAGTTGTCGCCCACTGGACGCGTGATGGAAGTGCTAAGCGAGCACCTGTGCCAGGGCTGGCTCGAAGGCTACCTGCTCACTGGCCGCCACGGACTCTTCAATTGCTACGAGGCCTTCATTCACATTATCGACTCGATGGCGAACCAGCACGCCAAATGGCTCAAGACCACGCGCGAAATTCCCTGGCGCAAGCCCATCGCTTCACTCAATTACCTGCTCAGCTCGCTGGTATGGCGGCAGGATCACAATGGCTTTTCGCACCAGGATCCGGGCTTCATCGATCACCTGATGAACAAGAAGGCCGATGTGGTGCGCATCTATCTTCCGCCCGACGCCAATACTCTGCTCTCGGTTTCAGACCACTGCCTGCGCAGCCGCAATTACATCAATTTGATTGTGGCCGGCAAACAGCCCGCGCCGCAGTGGCTTACGATCGACGAGGCCATCGCGCATTGCACCATCGGTTTGGGTGTGTGGCCGTGGGCGTCAAACGACGAGGGCAACCCCGAAGTGGTGATGGCCTGTTGCGGCGACGTGCCGACCATGGAGACTCTTGCCGCGGTCATGCTCTTACACGAGCAGGTTCCCGATCTGCGGATCCGCGTAGTCAATGTCGTGGACCTGATGGCGCTCCAGCCGCAGTCGGAGCATCCGCACGGGCTGCCCGACGAACAGTACAACCAGATCTTTCCGCCGGGCGTGCCCACGATCTTTAATTTTCACGGCTATCCTTTGTGCGTCCACCGGCTCACCTACCGGCGGCACAACCACCACAACCTGCATGTGCGCGGATACAAGGAGGAAGGCACCACCACCACTCCCTTCGACATGTGCGTGCTCAACAATATCGATCGTTTCCAGCTCACGCTCGACGTCATCCGCCGCGTGCCCAGGCTTGCACCCGAGATCGGCCGCGCGCAGCAGTGGTACTCCGAGCAGATTCAGCGGCACAAGCTTTACGTCTCTGAAAACGGCGACGACCTGCCGGAGATCAAGGATTGGCGTTGGCGGGAGAAATAGCGGAGTTGGCGGAGTTAGCGGTGCTGGCGGAGTTAGAGAACCTCCGACGTTCGGACTAACTCCGCTAACTCCGCTAACACCGCTAACTCCGCTCAACATAATTACTACGAAAGGGTCAGTTCATCCATGTCTTCATTGCCGGTTTTAGTTCTGAATAGCGGTTCTTCTTCCATCAAGTTCTCAATGTACGAGGCCGGCAACGGCGAACGGAAAAGGCTCTTCGAGGGCGCTGTCGACGGCATCGGCACCGACCTGGGCAAGTTCTGGATCAAGGACGCCGGCGGCAAGAAGCTGGTGGATCAAACGCCAGCCGTGCCCAGTCGTTCGGTGGCATTCAAGCTGGTAGCCGATGCGCTGCACTCCGGCGAATTCCCTGCTCCGGCTGCCATAGGCCATCGCACGGTGTGCGGCGGACCGACCGTACGCGAGAACCAGCTCATCACGCCCAAGCTCATCGACGAAATCGAAAGCTACGAAGCTCTGGCGCCGCTGCACACGCCCATCGCCGTCTACATCATGCGCGAGGCGCTGCGTCTGTTTCCCGGCATCCCCAACTTCGCCATCCTCGACACTTACTTTCATCGCACCATGCCCGAAGTGGCCACGCGCATGCCGATTCCCACCGAGTATGCCGACATGGGGGTGCGGCGCTACGGCTATCACGGCATCTCCTACGAGTCGATCATCTATCAATTGCAGCCTCATGTGCCGGAGAAGCTCATCGTGGCGCACCTCGGCAATGGCGCGTCGATCTCGGCAATTCTGCAAGGCCAGTGTCTGGACACATCGATGGGCCTGACCCCGACCGGCGGCATTATCAGCGGCTCACGCACCGGCGATATCGATCCCGGCGTGCTCATCTTCATTCTCAAGCAAATTGCAAAGGCCACGCCTAACACCGACGCTGCCGCGGAGCAACTTGAAAACGTGGTCAGCAAGAAGTCGGGCCTGCTGGGCGTGAGCGAGCTTTCCAACGACATGCGCGATTTGCGCGACGCCATTGCTGCCGGCAACGCCAAGGCGCGGCTTGCTGTCGATAAATTTTGCTGGACCATCGCGCGCTGGATCGGCAGTTATGTCGCGGAGCTGAACGGCCTCGACATGCTGGTGTTTACTGGCGGCATCGGCGAGAACGATATCGCCTCACGCGCCGAAATCTGCGCGGGACTGGGCGCGCTGGGCATCGTCGTCGACGCCGAGCGCAATAACGTGCGCGGCGCGGCGGTGATCTCCGCGGAAAATTCTCGAGTGACGGTGCGCGTGATTCCGCCGCTCGAAGACCTGATCATCGTGAACCACGTGGTGCGGCTGTTGGGGGTGTGAGTTTGCCCCTTGGAATTCCCCAGCGAAACGCCAGAGCAAAGAACCTTCATTTTTCGAATTAGGCCTTGTGCCTTGGCAAAGCAAGCACTTTGAGTTGCTGGCCCAATTTGGCGAAATCAGGATCGGCAGTGACAAGCGTTGCGCGCTCACGTATCGCCAGCGACGCAGCAAAGCAATCTGCGTAACCGAGTTTGTATTTGAGTCGAACGGCCGCAGCCGCCTCAACCTGCGCTTCGTCGGCAACGACTGGCTCCAAATATGTACTTAGGGACTTCAAGTCCGCCTTGGCCTGGCTCAGTCCTGTTACTCGTGCCAGCGTGTAAAGCGCTTCTCCCCAGTTAATCACGGAAACGAGAAGCCTTGCCTCGCCCTTGGCCGCGCGATCAATCAGCGCTGCAACCTTCTCTTCACCGATGCCCTTGGACAGGTACCGGATCACCGCATTTGCATCAAGAACGTAGACTTTCATAGAGAGCCTTCATTTTCTTCTCTGCTTTTTTCTCGTCTTGACGACGCGTTTCGGCCAAATCCGCCTCCAAAGGCAACCCTGCGTATTTCCCGCGCAGCGCCAAAACCGCCTCATAGGCACCCGGCTCAATGAGCAAGCTCTTGCCCCGCTTGCTGAAAATCACCCGGACTCCCGGTTTCAATCCCAGTTCGTGGCGCAACTTGGCTGGAATCACCAACTGCCCCTTCGAGCTCAGGGTCGCCATGTGCGCCATAATGTCTTACCTCCAAGTAAGACATAGTGTACCCGATCCAAATCGCGACGTCCAGGCAGATCCAGCCCCGTTGGTTGTTCTACACTGGTGGGTTCATTGCGGAGTGATCTTCTATGTCTGCAACCGCCATTCCTATGCAAACTCATCGCCTTCCCTCGCCTGCCTTGCAGCGTTTTGCGTGGGGCGTGCTGGTGTATTTCATCGCCGTGATTCTGTGGGGCGGGCTGGTGCGCGCCACCGGCTCCGGCGCAGGCTGCGGCGAACACTGGCCGCTGTGTAACGGCACCGTCATGCAGCACTCGCCGCGCGCCGACACCATGATCGAGTTCACGCATCGCATCACCAGCGGCATTTCGTTCTTCTCTGTGGTCGCGCTGCTGGTGTGGACCTTCGCCGCCACCGTGCGCGGCCATCTGGCGCGCGCTGCCGCCGTGGCCGCCGTGGCTTTCACCGTGATTGAAGCCGCGCTGGGAGCCTTTCTGGTCAAACTGGGGCTGACCGCGCAGAGCCGCTCGCCGTTGCGCGCGCCCTATCTTGCGCTGCACCTCACCAACACGCTGCTGCTGCTGGCCGCGCTTACACTCACAGCGCACTTTCTTGGCCGCCGTACTGGTTTTATGCGCAACAAGGTGCGCATGACTGCGCCGTTCGTAGGCATCGCATCGCTCACGATCGTGCTCGTGGTTGGCGTTACCGGATCGCTGGCGGCGCTCGGCGATACCCTGTTCCCGCCGAGTTCGCTGGGCGCCGCATTCGCGCAGGACCTCTCATCGACCAGCGAATGGCTGGTGCGCTGGCGCTGGACGCATCCCACCGTGGCGTTTCTGGCCAGCGTCTTTCTCATCTGGCTGCTGGTGCGTGCCGCGCAGCGCCGCTCACACTGGGACAACCGCGCCCTCTCCGCGCTGGTGCTGATCCTGCTCGCGCTGCAATACGTGCTGGGCATTCTCGACGTGGCGTTTCTCGCGCCGGTCTGGCTCCAGATCCTGCACCTGCTGGGCGCAGACATTCTCTGGGCCGCTATCGTGGTGCTGGCCGCGCGGCTCACCATCGAACCGGCTGAGGGCGAGGCGCGAGCTTAACTTGCCGCAGCCGTTTTGCTGAATCAACGAAAAGGCCCCTCGCGGGGCCTTTTCTGTTGAACGGATTGCCGGTGCGAGGCGCAGCTACTCTTCGAGCGCGGGATGGTAATGGCTCTCCCATCCCAGGTAGCGCGCGGATTCGTGCACGGCCTTGGACACGTCGCTGAAATTCGCGGCCACGTGGTGCTCGAATCCCTCGCGGCAAATGTACTTGAGCAGCTTCTGCAACTGCGGAATCTCGGCCACGCCAGCGCCACCAAACGTTTCAAGAGGATCGTCGGTGAAGCGGCCCGCGCCCGTGTAGCCGCGCACCACGCCGCGCCGGTCGTCAGTGGAGAAGCGCGCGAAGCTCATCGTGCCAGCCTTGACGCGGCCTACGCAGGTGCCGAACGTGTTTTCTCTACCCACCGTACCTGCAATGATCGCCTGATAATCCATGTGCACCTCATTGAAGAAGTGCTTGGGCAGGTTCGAGCAGTGGAAGCAGACGCACTTGTTGGGATCAGTGCCGTAATTATTGTTCCAGTCAAGCAGCGCCGAAGGCGTGCCTGAGGCCAGCGCCATCATATACATGCTGAGCACGCCGGGCACGTCGACCTCGCAGGCCGAGGGAATCAGCTCGTTTGACATCATGCTCATGATGGTGCAAGGCACCACACCGAAGAACTCTTCCATCGAGGTCCAGCACTGCACGGCGCTGATATTGATGTGCGATTGCTTCATCCAGCCGTCGATGACCGCTCCCAGCTTGGCCATTTTGAGCAGCGCGGCATCGGGAATGCCCGTGGTCGTCACGTATTTCTTGATGGCCGCGAGCTTGGCCTGCGCGGCGTCGTCGGTGTCGTTCATGCGATTGATGCGCCCGAAGATTTCCGACAAATCGATGGTCTCGATGGTGATGCCCGAGGTTTCGAAGATGCGCTCGGAGTAGCGCACAGTGTTGAAGGCCGTGGGCCGCGCGCCGATGGCGCCGATGCGGAGATTCTTCAAGCCCTTCACGATGCGACAGACCTGCGAAAACCATTCGAGATCGGCCTTGAACTCGGGCGACGCCAGGGTTTCTGTGTGCAGCGTGGTGAGCGAATAGGGAATGCCGTACTGCATCAGGTTGTTGCAACAGCTCATCTTTCCGCAAAAGCTATCGCGGCGGTTGGCGATGGTCATGGTATCGGCGCGATCGGGCGTAGCCTGCACCAGCACCGGAACTTTCAATCCCGACAGGCGGATAGCGTCGACAATGCCGCGTTCCTCGCCAAAGTTGGGCAGCGTGATGATGATGCCGTCGATCTCTTCGGCATGTTTCTTGAAGAGCGCAGCACAGCGCTCGGCCTCGGTGTAAGTTTCCACCGAGCCATGATGCGACTCCTCAGGGCCGAGCACGATGGGCGTCGCGCCCGCGGCCTCAAGTACTGCGATGATTTCTTCCCGCCCGGTTTTGGCCAGGTGATGCGGAAAAAAGCCGCGATTGCCTACGATAATTCCGAATGTCATCTTGCGTTGCGCTGCCATGTTGTTGCTCCTTTGAATCTTCCTCAGGGGCTAAAGCCCCATCGATTTATCGTTCGTCTCGGCACCACTGGAGTCGTGCCCTGATACAAAGCCGTCCTCACGATGTGCGTCCAGGCGCGGAGCCTACTTGCCCGCGCGGCCGGGGCGAAACCTGATGGCGTAAAAAAGACCCAGCGCCTCCAGCATGGCGCCCCACCAAACAGGAGCGTGCAGATTGGCCAGCACCACATTGGCCAGTTGTCCTGTTGCCAGTTCGAAGATCCCATAGCCCAGGATGAGCGCCCCATAGACGACCAGAAGAACGCCGATGAAAAACCAGATGGAGATGCCCGATGAATGCATCCGCTTTCTCCTCACCAGAAGTAAATGTTGAGCGCAAAAAAGACAACGATGGCGATCACAGTCCAGAACCACTCATTCTTGTAGAGCGGCACGGGCTCTTCTTTGGGCAAAATCGTTGCGCCGTAAACCAGCCCGTTGAGTTCCGCCAACGGCCGCGCTTTGCCAAACAGGCTCACAACGAAAGTCACCAGGATGGAGACGATGACCGACCACAAAGCGCGATACATATTCTCTGCCATGGCCTTGGCATCGGGTGAGAGGGCAACATAACGCAGCGCCGCAGGATTGATGTACACCCAGGCCCAAAGCCCGATGGAGGTTAATGTACCGATCAGCAAACCCCAGAATCCTCCAGCCTTGGTGGCGCGCTTCCAGAACATGCCCATCAGGACTACGCCCAGCAGAGGCGAGATGAAGAAGCTGAAGAGCGCCTGCACGTAATCCATGATGCCCGCAGCATGCATCACCAGGTATGCAGTTCCAATGGAAATGATGACGCCGATGATCGTGGCCCAGCGGCCGACGGCGACGTAGTGTTCGTCGCGTGCTTTCTTGACGATCAGCGGCTGGTAGATGTCGTAGGTCCACACCGCCGAGAAGGCGCTCACGTTGCCGGCCATACCGCTCATAAAGCCCGCAATCAGCGCCGTGATGCCGAGGCCAAGCAAGCCGGGAGCCATATAGCGAACCATCATCAGCGGCAACACTTCGTTGTAGCTGTGCAATCCCGATCCCGGTGTGGCGAGGTTCTGTCCCACAAGATGCATCAGGCTGCCGTCGCCATTCTGCAGCACGACGAGGCCCAGCAGGCCGGGCAGAATCACGATGAAGGGCACGCCCATTTTGAAGAACGAACCGATCACGGGAGCGAGCCGCGCAGAGCGCAGCGAGTTGGCAGCAAGCACGCGCTGGACAACAAGAAAGTCTGTGGTCCAGTAGCCGCAACTGATGGCGAAGCCCAGGCCGAAGACAATGCCGGTCCAGTGAATGCCCATGGGGTTGTCGGCAAAGTGGCCCATGCTGCGCCACAGATGCGTGTAATCTCCCGCAGGAGTTGCGCCGGAGGCGATGTTGGCTGCGAGCCGCGCCTTGAAGCCGGTCCAGCCGTGGCATTCCACAAGGCCGAGAATCGGAACCAGCAGCGCGCCGCCCCATATGAGGATGAACTGTAGAACCTCATTGAAAATTGCGGAGCGAAGACCGCCCAGCGCCACATACGCAGCAACGGCCAGGGACGACACGATGATGGAGAAGTTCAAATCCCAGCCCAGCACAACCTTCATTACCTCAGCCATGGCGAACATGTTCACGCCGCTCATGAGCACGGTCATAAAGGCAAACGAGACTGCGGAGACAATGCGCGCGCCTTCGCCGTAGCGGAGCTTGAGATATCCGGGCACGGAGTGGGTTTTGCAAACGTAATAGAACGGCATCATCACCATGCCCAGAAAAAGCATGGCAGGGATGGCGCCGACCCAATACCAGTGCGCCGCCAGAATTCCGTACTGATAGGCGGATCCAGCCCAGCCCATGAGTTCGAGCGATCCGAGATTGGCGCTCACAAAGCTCAGTCCCGCGATCCATGCGGTCATCTCGCGGCCGGCCATGAAGAACTCTTCGCTGGTGTTGGAGCGGCCCTTCAGATAGAAGCCGATCCAGAGCACCATGGCGAAGTAGAGTGCGATCACCAATATGTCGAGCGTGCCGAGACGCGCCAGCGGCTCCAGGCTGAAGACGAGCAGGGCGGGCAAGGAACCTGGGAAACCGCCAGCGATGGAACCAGTGAGCAAACCGAACATGAGCGTCACCTAAAAGGCCGAGAATACATCCGCGGAAGCTTCGGACGTCCGCACTAAGTAAATTGCTTTACTCAAGCATCTGTCAAGCGGCAATGTGCTGCGCGCGCGGAAAAATCCTGCCGTCGCGAGAGTTGGCTCGCGATCATTACGGAGGCGGCCCGATCCAGGCAGCAGAGCTTGAGAAAGCGTTTACCGAAAGCAGTGTAACATGACGCAGCCGCTTCAGGATGAAGCGGCTTCCCGGTGGTGCACAACGTCATGGTTGGCCATGTGCCGCTTGTCGCGCATAAACCCTTCGCCTTTCGTAAGCCACGCCACGCCGAAGGCGCAGTTCGCCAGCGCTTCGCACCAGAAGAGCCAGGGGCTGGGGTGACGCCGCTCATCGATCGACCGGATGGTGAGCCCGACCATAGCGATCATGCAGGCAACCATGATGAGGCCGCTGGCAACGTAGATCCGATTTCTGTCCCGCTTGCGATGCGTGAAGGGCTTCTTCGCGGAGGACTTGCGAAACAGGAAGATGCAAATGTAGGAAAGCATGAGATACATGAGCGCGGCGAATGCGGTATGGGTGATGCCGAATACGAAATCCAACTGTGTGTAATGGATGCCGCGGGGATTGAACGGGGGACAACACGCCACGCCTAAAGTGACAACTGCGGCCAGGTAGCCGGTGACTTCATCGTGCAGATCGTAGCCGCGCGAGCAGGCGAGAAACGCCGCGATGGCAGAAAGGCTGCCCACGTAATAATCGCGCATGGGGCTGTAGTAATAGTCGCTGATGGAGCGTTCGAGAAGAGGATGCGGCAGGTGACCCGATGTGAAAAGAGCGACCAGGATGGAACCGGCAGCCAGCGCGAATGGCAGCGCGAGGGCGATGAGACCCACCATCCGCCGCATCGTGTAGTACGACAAGACCGCAGGATTGGTTGACGTGCTGCGGGGTAACATGGCCCCTCCGCGGATAATTTCTACGGAAAGAAGAAGCATAGCGCAAAGAGGCGCGGTGCAGGTGCGAACGCCCCGTTGCGGCGCTTGCGTAGATTGCGGTCTGACTTAGTTATTGGTTCGCGGCTACCTCGTGCAGCCAGCCCGGAGCCTTCAGCAGCTCGCGAGGACGCGGGCCGTCGGCGGCGCCCACCAGCCCGTCGCGCTCCATCATGTCGATGAGATGCGCGGCGCGGCCGTAGCCGATACGCAGGCGCCGCTGGAGCAGCGACGTGGAGGCCTTGCCGAACTCGAAGACCAGGCGCACGGCATCGTCGAACAAGGGATCGTCGTCGGAACTCTCGCCGCTCGCGCCTTCCATTGCAGCGCGATCGTCCTTGGGCGCTTCAAGGAAGTCCTCAACATAATCGGCCGTGCCCTGGTTCTTCCAGAATTCGACCACGGCCGCGGTTTCTTTTTCGCTCACATAGGGCGCATGCAGGCGCATCAGTCGGCTGGTGCCCGGCCCCAGGAAGAGCATGTCGCCGCGGCCTAAGAGCGCTTCTGCTCCGTTGGTGTCGAGAATGGTCCGCGAGTCCACCTTGGTAGCCAGGCGGAAGCTGATGCGCGTGGGAATGTTGGCTTTGATGAGGCCGGTGATGACATCCACACTGGGCCGCTGCGTGGCCAAAATGAGATGAATGCCCACGGCGCGCGCCATCTGCGCCAGGCGCGTTACGGACTCTTCCACGTTGGCGCGGTCGAGCATCATCAGGTCGGCCAGCTCGTCGATGATGATGATGATGTAGGGCAGCGGCTCTTCGTTCTCCCCCGACTCCGGTCCAAAAAGTGAAGGAGTGGAACTCCCCTCGAAGAGCTTGTTGTACTGATCGATATTGCGCACGCTGCGCGATGCCAGCAGCTTCAGGCGACGCTCCATTTCTCGCACTGCATTGCGCAGCGCATTCGCGGCGAGCTTGGGCTCCGTAATGATGGGCGTGAAAAGGTGCGGAACGCCTTCGTACATGCCCAGCTCCACGCGCTTGGGATCGACCAGAATCAACCGCACCTGTTGCGGCGTGGTGCGATAGAGCAGGCTCATAATCATGGCATTAATCGCGACTGACTTGCCCGAGCCTGTGGAACCGGCGATCAACACGTGCGGCATCGACGCCAGATCGGCTGTCACGATGCGGCCGTTGATGTCTTTGCCCATGGAGATGGTAAGGCGCGAACGCGAGCGGGCGAAGGTCTCGCTCTCGATCACATCGCGCAGGTGAATGGTTTCTCTCTCGTGGTTCGGCACCTGGATGCCGACCGTGCTTTTTCCGGGCATGCGCTCGATCAAAATGCTTTCTGCGCGCATGGCCAGGCACAGGTCGTCGGCCAGGCCGGTGACGCGCGAGTACTTCACTCCTGCTTCGGGCTTGAACTCAAACGTCGTCACCATCGGCCCGGGATTGATCTGCACCACCTGGCCGCGCACATCGAACTCGGCGCATTTTTCAACCAGCACTTTGGCTTCTTCGCGCAACTCGTCCTCGCGCACCGATTGCGGCCCCTCTCCCTCGCTGAGCAGTGTGCTGGGTGGTAGCTTGTAGCCGCTCACGTGCTTGGGAGCCACGGTCACGGCGTGCGCTTCCGCATCGGCGCGGCTGTGAATCGCGATTTCTCCATCGTGCTCGGCCGGCGCGGCTGCCAGAACGGGCCGCTCGCTGGGCCTCTGTTCATTGGCCCCCCCTTCATTTCCCCATGGGTCGACGGGAGCTGCAACGCCGGCTGGCCGCCGCATGGGTTCGAACATCGCCGGGGCTGCCTGAGGCGCGGCCATCTCCGATGCCGCAGTTCCGGCTTCCCTTTCGATTCCGGTTACCGTTGCGCGACCGGTTACTGGTTCGCGGCTCTCCCAGATGCTCGTCCGGCGTGGCATAACCACGGGACTTGCTGACTCCGCGCGCTCGGACTGCGCGGGCTCTTCAGGCTGCGGCCGCCGATCGGCGCGCTGGTAGGCGGGAATATCGTCGATGGGATCTTGTTTGGGCGCGCGTCTGCGCGTGAAGAAGGCGAGAAAACGATTCGTCTTCTGCGCGGGGATCTCCGGCTGCATCTCCGGGTTGGCCGCGGCATCAAACTGCGAGAACGGAATGGTCCCGTTTCCTTCGCTGTGCAGAGCACTGCTGCGCGCTTCCAGCTCCTCTTCTTCTTCACGCAGATCGCGGCGCAAATCGCGCCGGCGGTCGCGCCACTCTTGAAACCACGCCCAGCGCTCGGCAATGCTTTCGCGAATGACTCCGAAGCTGATGTCCGAGGCAAAGTAGAGGCCGGCTGCGGCCAGCGCGGCCGCCACCACCCACGCGCCTTGAATGTTCAGGTAGACCACAAGCACGCCGGACATGAGCCGTCCCACGACGCCTTCAATAGGAACCACGTGCAGCCAGCGCCAATGCCAGGGCAGCAGGCCAAAGATCGTGGGCAAAAAAGTGAGCGCGAGGAGCGTACCCATCCAACGCAGGATGGGCGAGCCGCCGGGCCGCGAGCGCATCCATGTCCAGCCCACGCCGCCCAGCCACAGGGGAAGCAGAAACGCAGTGATCCCCAGCGCCTGCAACAGCAGGTCGCTCAAGTAGGCGCCGAACAGGCCGATCCAGTTGTGAGGCGTAACCGTGGCAACGGCCGTATTCATCGAAGGGTCGCCCGAGTGATACGTGGCCAGCGCGAGGAAAAGGAGCAACGAGACGAGCAGGATCACCATCCCCAGAAAGATGTTCACGGGGCGGCTGCGCGTGGGCGCGAGAACAATGCGGATGGGCTTCATGATGAGGGCGGTTCCGCTCTCCGGCTGCCGCAAACGCGGAAAAGGCAGGCCGCTCGAGCAGTCAAATCGTCCCAGAGCAGCTTTCATTATCGGCGTTGTCGAGGCCGGATCAGGGCAAAACCAGGCAGGGGGAACCACAGGGATTAACTGCAAAGGTTCGCCGTTTGCGAGAAGTGGCTATGCCTTTGCAGAAGCTAAGGCGGCCTTGCGCCCCCTTCAGCTCCCGAGGTACTTCGCGCCCCAGATCAACAGCGCGACGCCCAGCAGGATGCGGTAAATGGCGAACACTGTGAAGCCGTGCCGGCGCACCCACATCAGGAACCACTCCACCACGCCCAGAGCAACGATGAACGAAACCACGGTGCCGATGAGAAGCACAATCCAGCGCTCGGGATTCATGACCACATGCGCGGTCGCGACGCCTGCGGCTGTGGCGGCTTTGCTGGTATGAACCTCTTTAAACAGATCCCATCCCGTGGCGGCGATCATGGTGGGAATGGAAAGCAGAAAGCTGAACTCAAGCGCCGTGGGGCGATCGAGGCCGGCCACCTGACCGGCAGCGATGGTCGACATGGAGCGCGACGTGCCGGGAAATACCGCCGAGAGCGTTTGGCAAAGACCGATCCAGATCGCCTGCGCGAGCGTGATCTCTTCCACGTGGGTGGTGTTGGGATCGACGCGATTGCTCCAGGCATCAATCGCCCACATCACGATGCCGCCCGCGAGCAGGGCGATGGCGATAGCATTCAGGCTGCCCAGGTTTTTTTCGCTCCACTTGTGCAGCAACAGGGCGGGCACCGAGGTGCAGGCAAACGCGATCAACGTCAGCGAGATGGGATGCGTGAGCCAGTTGCGATCGCCGTTTTCGCCCTTGGGAAAGGTACGCAGAAAATTGACGATCCGCTCCAGAAACAGGATGCAGAGCGCCAGAATCGCGCCCACCTGGATGACGATCGTGTACATCTTCCAGTAAGGATCGTCGAGCGGGAGTTTCATCAGAGCTTCGGCGATGCGCAGGTGTGCCGTTGAGCTGACCGGCAAAAATTCGGTCAAACCTTCCACAATTCCCAAAAGAACAGACAAGAAATACGGGTTCAAGCCAACTCCATCTTGCGGTGAATACCAGTCCGACGGCGATTCCGTCGCACCCCGGAGACGCACATTCGGCCTCCCACTCTCTCCGCGAAAAACGCGGAAAGGATGGGGCACGGAACGCCGTGTTTCTCAGTCCCGGTCGATGCCGTAAACAGGAACGCCCTCATCCAATTTGTACACCAGCGCACCGGCCCGATAGGAATAGTCGGAATCGGAAAAATGCGCCTTCAACTGCGCCGCCAAAGCCCGCGCCTGGTTGTGGGCATCCGTGCTCTTGCGGTCGTCACCATCGGCGGCATACATGTTGGTGAGCACGGCCAGGCGGTAAACCGCCTCGTAGAGCGCCCGCGCCGTGCGCGGCCCGTCGGGATACTCGTCGGCATATTTGATGTAGATCTCCGACTCCTTCGCCGGGCATTGTTCCGATCCCTGCCAGTCGCCGCAAAGCTTGTTGTCGATCAGGTTGAACGCCGCCAGCGCCGCCCACTTGCTGTGCGGATAATACTTGATCACCTTGCGCAGTTCGTCCTCATCCATAGCTTGGCGGAAATTGGGATCCTTCTCATGCGCCGAGGGCAGGCTTTGGGAGTCGGCACGCTGGATCTGCCACTGAATATCTGCCGCGCGCCACATGGCGTCAGGCACCAGCGGCGAATTGGGGAACATCTCTACCAGCCGTCGATAAAGCAGCCGCGCGCTTTGCGCCGCATTGGCCGCACCGCGCGGATTGGACGCCTCCGCCTCCTCGTTGGCCGCCGCGCCCATCAGAATCTGGTCGCCGTTAGGGTGGGTCTCCTCCACCACGCCCTTGCCCTCAATCCAGCCGGAGATGGGCGGCGTAGCTGCATCGCCGCCCACCCAAGGCTCGTCCTTGTCGCTGTGCTGCTCCTCAATGTCGGTGTTGATGTAGACGCGCATCCACGTGCCGCTCTTTTCCGCCACCACGATCTCGCGGCCGATCTGCAACTTGGCCACTTTTTCCGAGGCGGTCGAAGCCGTGATGTAAAGCGTGGTCACGCGGAGGGCCGTGGCGCGGGGCCCGGCCAGGGGCTTTACCTGCTGCTGCGGTTTTTTGTCGGCGGCTGCCGAGGCGGCGCAGGCCAGCACCAGGCCGAGAGCGAGAAAGCGAATCGTGAAGATGCTATGCTTCATCCCAAGCAAAATCATATTCCAACGACGCTACGATGGGCTTTCGGTGAGCACTTCAGCCAGCATCGCCGGATCCACGTTGCCGCCGCTGACCACGGCCACCGCTTTGCGGAATGCCGGCAATTGATCCGCGTGGTAGAGAAGAGCAGCAGCTGCAACAGCGCCGCTGGGCTCGGGCACCAGGCGCGTGGCAGCCACAATCGCCCGCATGGCGGCGCGAATCTCGGCTTCGCTCACGGTGATAATGCCGTCCACAAACGCCTGAAGGTGCGCGAAGTTGCGCACGCCCACGCTTTGCGTGCGCAGGCCGTCGGCAATCGTCCGGCTGGTCAACTCGGCCGCCCACGTCACAATCTTTCCCGTGCGAAAACTCTCCGCGGTGTCGGCGGCCAACTCCGGCTCCACGCCAAAGACTTTGGTACTGGGGCTCAACTGCTTCACCGCCGCGGCCACCCCGCTCAGCAGGCCGCCGCCAGAGACTGGCGAAACCACCAGGTCCACATCGGGCAGCGCCTCCACAATCTCGAGGCCGCAAGTAGCCTGCCCGGCAATGATCTGCTCGTCGTCGTAAGGTGGGATCACAATGTAACCATGTTCGCGGACCAGCTCTTCAGCCTTGGCCAGCCGCTCGCTCGAGGCCACGCCCACATCCACAACTTCTGCCCCCATCGCCAGTGTCGCGGCCCGCTTGATGGCCGGCGCATTCGACGGCATCACGATCACCGCTTTGGCGCCCACCTCGCGCGCCGCATAGGCCACGCCCTGCGCATGGTTGCCGCTCGAATAGGTAATGACGCCGCGCGCGATTTCATCTGGATTGAGTTGCAAAATCTTGTTCGCAGCCCCGCGAATCTTGAACGCCCCGATCGGTTGCAGGCTCTCCGCCTTCAACCAGATATCCCTGCCCGTTCCATACCCGGAGACGCCGGGGAATGCCGCGCGCACCAAGGGCGTTTTCATCGCGATGGGCGCAATGCGTGCCGCCGCCGCACGGATCGTCTCGATGTCAACCAGCGAAATTGTCCGCGTGCTCATGACGTGTGTCCGTTCACAGTTCTCAGATGTTCGTGGTTAGTGGTTAGTGGTTCGTGATCAGAAGCGAGTGTCTCCCTGTTCCCTGTTTTCTCGCTCCCTGGCTCCCTCGCTCCCTTGCTCCCTGCTTTACTCGTACGCCAGCGCGTCGATCGGATCCTTGCGCGCAGCCATCCACGCCGGATAGAGCGCGCCGCAGATCGATCCCACGAAGGCGATCAGCGCTGAGCGACTGAGCCACGAAACGGTGATCTCGAAGTTCATGGTGGGGAAGAGGTGAGCGATCAACGCGCGCGCGCCATACGTACCGGCAATGCCCAGGATCACGCCTGCCGCCGACAGCGCCGCGGACTCGCGCAGCACCACACCCACGATCGTAAACTTCGACGCGCCCATCGACTTCAATACGCCGATTTCGCGCGTGCGCTCCAGCACCGCCGTGTACATGGACTGAAAGATCACCAGAAATCCAATGATCACGGCGATTCCCGTAATCACTCCAAGCGCCAGGTTGAAGGCGGGAATTTTGCTCGGCGTCATCTGGTCAAGCCAGCTGTCCACAGTGGTCAGCGTGTTGTTTTCAAAGCCGCGCGTGGAGCGAATCTCCTGCATCACAAGTTCGTTGTTGGCCGGGTTGTCGCATTTGATATAGAAAATCGAAGCCTTCCCCTCCGCATCCACCATTTGCGCCATGGTATCGATGGGAATCAGCTTGCGGCCGCCCTTGCCCTGTTCCACGATGCCCGAGACGCGGAAGGGGTGGCCCATGATCGTGATGGTGTCGCCAACGGCATACGGCTTTCCCGTAGCCGGATTCTTGCTGTCGGCAAGCAGGTCGTCGATGATCGCGTCGTTTGGCCCCACGAATGGGCCGCCTTCGAGGAATTTGAAGGCCTTGAGCGCGGAAAATGTCGGGTAATCGATGCCGTAGAGAATCTCCACGCTACCGTTGGTCGCAATCTTCTGGATGGCGGGCGAAACCACCGCTACGTGGGGAATCTTTCGCAGCACTTCCGCGTCCCGGACGGGCATGGATGGGCTTCCCAGTCCGTTGAACAGGCTGGCATTCGAGGGCAGCAGCATCAGGTCGGCCCCGATGCCGTTGGTGCGCCGGTTCTGGTCGTTCAGCATGCCCGTGAAAATGCCCACAATCGACAGAATCATAACGACTTCAATGGCCACGGCCAGCACGCTGATGACGGAGCGCAAGGGGCGATGCAGCAGATTGGCAAAAATCAGTTTGTTCATCTTCGAGCCGGATTCCGGGCGAGAAAAAGCGCCGAAAAGTCCGCTTTCAGGGTAACAGACAGTGGTTAGAGGCGAGTGTGAGTGTGAAGTGTGAGTGTGGGTCGGTTGCATCTGTCGGGCACACTCACACCTCACACTCACACTGGTACTTCGCACTCACACTGTTCCTGACTTGCTCCCTGTTCCCTATTGGGTACTCCCGCTTCCCATTCCATGCTTTGATCCTTTACCGGAAACCCCTCCCGGTTTATTGTGAAGGTAATTTCTATCCTGGGTTTTGACCCGTGCTTTGGTCGCCGATGGGAAATTTTGGAGAAGACCTGCGCAAGGAGCGCCTGGCACGCGGCGTTGCGCTGGAAGACATTTCGGCGGTCACCAAAATCACCCAGCGGCACCTGATCGCGCTGGAGCAGGAGAGATTTCGCCTGCTTCCCGGTGGCATCTTGAGCAAAGGCATTGTGCGCGGCTACGCGGGCGCGCTCGGCCTTGATGCACAGGACTGGACCGAGCGGTTTCTTCGCGCCTGCGACGCTTCAGGCCAGATGTCCGATGACGAACGCGGTTGGACGACCTTTGCCTCGAACGTAGGCAAGGCGCGCCTCATGCAACGCGAAGCTATCGAGGTGCGCCTGCGCTGGCTCGGCGCCATCCTGATGTTGTTTGCGGTAGTCGCGGGCGGCTTCCTTGCCTTCCGCTACTACGGCCTGCGTCAAGGCTGGTGGTCCACCTTGCTGCCCATGCGCGAAATTTCCGCCGCGTTCGACAACGCGTGGAACTGGACCTCAAATCTGTGCGCGCGATTCCTCGCGTGGCTGCGCAGGTAATCACGCCTCCTTCATCCGTGCCCCATCCTCTTCCGCGCCTTTTTAGGGATAAGGGTGTGGAACAGCAACTCCGCTCACCCTGCCGGTTGATCCAGCGCCTGCCGCCCCAACACATTCCTGCGTCGCGAAATTGCCAAATCCGGGGTCCGGATTCGCCCAGCGCAGGGATATCCCCTGGGCGTGGTTTCCGATGGCCGCTATGAGAATGTGTCCTTCACGATGGCCGCCGGAGATCGCCTGACGCTCTACACCGATGGACTGCTTGA
>Ga0302201_10000484_pt1 | contig 35928 bp, 29 predicted proteins | sample II_Bog_N3_2_FD_194586 | JGI IMG/M metagenome (GOLD analysis project Ga0302201, IMG submission 194586) | Peat permafrost microbial communities from Stordalen Mire near Abisko, Sweden - II_Bog_N3_2 | ecosystem: Environmental > Terrestrial > Soil > Wetlands > Peat | place: Sweden: Abisko... | reverse complement strand
TTTCCGTTCTGCACCTGCGATGTGGTGAGCAGACCAACGGCCGTGCGCGCGGTCAGGCTCTGGAGCAGGGAACCGGCGGGCACGGTGAATCCGTCCGCGGTGAGGGTGAGGGACTGCTTGTCGAGCAGCCACTCGTCGCTGATGGCGGAGAAGGCGACACGATAGACCGGGCCGGCAAGCCCGACGCCGACGTAGACAGGGACCGGCTCGGTGGCGAGGTACCCGGTGAAGAGCACGGTGCCGCTGTTCGCCGTGACCACGACGCGCCCGCGCCGGACAGGCACGGGCAGCGTCGTGGATGCGCCTGGATTTGCTGGAGAGCCGACATCCAGCGATCCGGTGCAACGCGAGGGCGTGTTCAGGACACGCTCGATGGTGGGAGGCGCGTCCGCACAGAGGGTTGCGCTATAGTCGATGGCGCCGTTGCCGTCGAGATTGTCGATGGTGAGGATCAAGACGCCACCACCGTTCCGAGCTTCGGCAGCCCACGCTGTTCTCGCACCTCATCTACAGTCAACACGCCAGCCTTTAGAAGCTCGGTCTGGATCTGCAGCTCCTCCATCTCGTCGCGCGCTTCGAGGTCGTTAAAGCTGAATTCGAACTCGCGCCAGCCGAGCTTTTTCGCGAACAGGTCGCGCGTGATGTGCTCGGCGAGGAGCTTGGCGACAGGAACGACGGCGCTCTGGAAGGCTTCGTCCGCCATCTCGCCCGCGGTGGACTTATTAACGTCGGACTGAAGACCAAGCAGCATGGGCGGAAGTTCAAAGGCGTTGGCGATCATGCGCAGCAGAAACTCCTGCCACTGGATGCGAAGGTCGGCGTCTGTGCCTCCGGCGAAGCGAAGGACCTCGGGCTTCTGCTCGCTGCTGAGAATGGGAACGCGGCCGGTGCCCTCGATCTCGTCCTGCCACCAGCGGATGAGGCGGTCATGCTGCTCGGGCGTGGCCTCGTTGAGCCAGAGAGCGTACTGCACGACAGAGTTGCTGGCGAGGCGACCGGCATAGCGGTTCGCGCTGAGGAACTGGTTCACGGTCTCGAAGGCGACCTCGAGGCGCCCCAGGCCGAACGGCGTATGACTGCGCGGATTCAGGCGAATGTACATCAGCTCGTCGTCGAGCAGAGGGATGATGTTCTTTGTGGCAAGGCCACCGCGCGCCTGCGCGTAGCGAGGCTTGGCGGGATCTCCATCCCAGGTGACATCGATTTCGATGGTTGCGCCATCGACCGCCCAGAGATGGAAGGGACGCAGATCGTCTCCGGTGGACTCCATCTCGACCGCGCCGAAGCCGCCGACGAGAAGGTCTTCGAGGACCTGCTCGAAGACAGTGCGGAAGCTGTCACTGACGTTCGGCTCCTCCAGGCAACGGCGCAGAACCTGCATGCGCGCCTCGGCGTCCGGCACATCCTCGTTGCTGTAGCCGCGGCGCAGCTTGATCTTCCAGCCCATGCTGGCGATCTTGTCCTTGACGACGTTGATCGCGCGCCGCGCCACGGGCGTTTCGGCAAACTTCCGCAGGTTCGCGGGAGTCGGCTTGGGTGTCGCATTCTGTCCAGTTCTGCCCTGGTTGTATGGATTCAGGATCGAGGGCAGCATCGCCGTCTTTCTCTCACCTTTGGTCGCGTCCCCCGCTGCTGCATCCACTCCTGTAAGCCTCTGCCATGTGTCCGTCACTCTTGTTCGAAGACCCACGTCCTCACCCCTTTCAATCTCGTTCGTGCAATAAAAATGGCACAGCCGATTCGCTGTGCCTTCCGATACAACATTCCTTCATAACAAAAGCAACCACGGAGATCACGGATAAGAACGGATAGAACGCTCTAGTTTGTAATCCGTGGAAATCCGTGGTTCGCTCTATCTCTATCAGAGCCGCAGGTCTATCCGCGCGGTCTGTGCTGCGCGGGCCAGATCATTCATCGTCACGACGCGAATTTCCTGGCTCTCCATGGTCTCCACACCGAAGCGGTATCGCTCAACGCTCTCATCTTCAAACTCATGCTTCTCCTCATCCTCAACCGCGAGGGCGCGCAGCGGCTCGACCACAGCGGTCAGCTCCAGCCTGGCACCCTCCACGCGAACGACTCCTTCGCGCAACCGGGGCGCGGTGTATGCCAGGACCTTGGCCGCCTCCACATCGCCATCCAGCGATACCGCGTGAAACATCTTGACCACGCCGTTGGGCCTGTACCCACAGTCGATCTTCATGGGATCGCCCGGCAGCGTGTATAAGGAAGCGGCAATCCTCTTACGCATCAATGCCCACACTCCGGCACGCTCGAAGTGCGTCCGCATGGCCCCGGCGATCACCGCGCGTCCGGTACGTTTTCGATCCTGCTTCACACGCAAGGGCTCAACATACAAATGCATCAGCAGATCCAACTCAGCCGGAAGATTCTCTGCCAGGCAGGCCCGCGCCTCCGTCATCTGGAGGGAGTTTGAAAACGTGTCTTCAATGACGGCGATCATCGGCTTGTTGTTCGCAGCACCCAGTCGCAGGCGCGTATCGATTTCTCCTTCCAAAGCCTCGAAAAGTCCTATATCCGCATCCGCATCCATGCACCGAACTCGGCTCCAGTCCCGCGTGAAGCGGACTCGCGCGCTCTCATCCCGGCCTGCCTCTCGCAGCAGGACGCCGATATTCGTGTACTCGCCCTTTACCGCATCCGGGACATAGCGGATGAGGAAGAACTCGCATGGCACGCGGTCACTCACCTTCGACCTCCTTCTACAACGGTCAGCAATTCAAAGGCCATTGCTGGCTACGATAACTCCTGAAGCGCTCGTCCCCAATCCCCCGGCGCAACGGCGCAGTTCGAATGCACCGATGCTGCCAGAGATGGAGTAAAGCGCTACATCACAAACTTTCCTACTGCATCTTCCGCGAACTGCGCTGGAACATGAACACTCAACTTTTTCTCCCACATAGGGAATGGTTCCCGATTTGAATCCCGAAACGACCCAATCAACTCTCGCAGTCGCCCGCGTCGGCTCAACATTTGCTCCGTCAACCGCTCAATCACCGCTGTATCTCCCCCATACCATTCGGGAGGAACAATCTCCGCGATCCCCCATAACGTCTCCGCTTCCATCGTCTCCATGCGGCTGAGCCAGGGCTCAAAGCTCTTCCATCCCGCAACTCCCGCATACACGCGGTTGCGGGCGTAGACTCCGCGCAGCGGCGTGTCGGGGAAGGTCCACTCCCCGGCGTTGAAACAAAAGCCCTGGTCGATGAACGTCGCCCGATACTTCCGCTCGCGCGGCTTGCGATCGAAGACCGCCTGGCGTCCATTGCAGTTGCCGGTCCACTTATCGAGGGCCAGCATTCCGGCAAACTCCTGCAGGTTACGTACCTCATCCAGTTGCTGCTCGGGAAGGTAGTCCACAACCTGGCCGGGCATCAATCCACCGACGAACTGGCTGCCGAACTGCAAGCCTGGGCGATACTTCTCCCTCTCGCCGCGCGGCATCTCGACGTGCATGCCAGCGGTGTTCGCGATTAGCCACTCCGTTACCTCGACCACATCGCTGGACGGCACCGTCAATCCAACGGTCTGGGCAAGGCGGGTGGCGATCAGTTCATTGGCCAGCACTCGTACGTGCTGCGGGTTGTTCTGAAACTTGACAACCCACAGCTTGCCATCCGCTCCGAGCATCAACTGACTCTGCGCTCCGCCCCGCATCCGCCGAATTGCCTGTACCGCTAGCACCGCCAATGAACCGAATCCTCCGCACCAGAAGAATACTGCACTCAGGCCGCACGCATCTTGTGGAAACCACTCTGCAACCTCTCTGCCCGCACAGCCTGACCCAACGCCATTGCCATCAGGCAGTCGTCGTGTGTGCCGCTTGCCGCTCCCGTCTTACCTCCAGGATGACTGACAAACGTTCTGCACTCCTCCAACAATTGCCTACTCAGAAACAACCACGGAGACTCCACCAGCAGCGCCCCCATGCGGCTGATCATCCCTGGCTTCGAACCCGCCGAGGTCAGCCATCCTGCCACTCCCACCTGCTCGTAAACTCGCACGTAATGCTCAACCGCGTCCAGATACGCGAGTACTCCAGCCCCATGATTGTTTCGCTCCACGGCAACCAGGGCCCCGCGACCCGATCCTCCGTATTCGCGGCCCAACGAAGCGGCGACACGCGCCAGCTCCAGAGTGCCCAGTCGCTGCTGAAGTTCGGCGCACTGCACTCCAGTGGCCAGGTCGATCACCTGCACGGCAGCGAAATCTCCATCCGATCCGCCCCCCGCAGTATCTACGGCAACGATGTATTCCTTCCCCGGCAACGGAGGCAGCCAGATTCGCAAAGCGCCATCGCGCCGCGTCTTCAACGGCTCCCGCACCTCAGCCAAACGCCGCTCCACCGCCTCGATATCGAAGCAGCACTCGCCTGTGGCGCGAAAACAAAGCTCAGCATCCTCGGCGAACTCCTGCGTCCGAAGTCCCCGGTAGCTCGCCTCCAGACCTCGACGAAAGCCAATCTGCGCGGGGGTCAAGCCATGTTTACGCATCAGTGCAAGCTCATCGTCGCGTAGATCCGTGACCGCTGCCGACACATAAGCTGGCTCCATCCACCAGGGATAGAAGTGCTTCGCGATTCCTTTCTCACTCGCCTGCTGCCACTCCTCATAAAAACATCCATACGCCCCATTGGGCGTACTCTCGATCACCATCTCGCCGTCAGGGACCAACGCGGCCCGCAGTCCCGCCAAAGTCGCCGCAGCGTCTCCAGGCCAGCGCGACAGCTCACTACAGTGCATGTTCTGCACGGTCAGACCGCGGCCGGCACTCTCATCCGATGCGCTCAGCACACGGTACTCGCTGTCCAACTCGGGAAAGACCATCTGCCCGACGTTCGCCCGGCTCCGCCGGAGACATCCCTTGCGCAAGGGCTCGGGAAGACACTCCCAGAAGCGCTGGACCATGCGGAAGATCCCTTCCGCCGCCTCGCGCGTGTGGGCAACTTGCACCGTCAGCACACCGCGGGCGGTAATGGTCTTCAGGAAGAATCGTCCCGCAACCCATGTTGTTATGCCCATCTGGCGCGCCTTTACGACAATGTTCTGTCGTTCCCGCTCACGCTCGAATCTGGTCTGCACCGAGTTCGCGTTTAATGCACTCTTTTGACCGGTGCGATCCCTAATTCTTAGCATCAGGCGTGCAAGCCAGACCGTACCTCCGCCCGGCCCGCCACGCCATCCATCGAGTTCCTTGCCCAACGCGAGCATGTCTTCAAGTCCATACCCCACCTCGCTCATTGCAACACCATCACCCATGCCTTCGGATTAGTGAATTCAATCATGCAAATCACCCAGCCGATAGTTGTGCAAATTCAGACCAACGACGAAGTGCATCGCCGCCACGACTATCACTCCTGCAATCCACTCCCGCTCTCCCCCTACCGCCTCGGTCTTCCGTTTGTTGGCGGGTCGGCGAGGCTGTCCAGGAACCAGTTGTAGATATAGGGCGCTCCGACATTCGCCCACTGGGTAAACGGGACGGCGTACTGATTGCTGCATGTCGCCGACGAGAAAGAGAAGGTGCTTCCACTGACCGATCCAGTGCCGCAGACGGTGGTTGGATACGCCGTCAGTGTGACGCCGGTTCCGGTGGGCGAGGTCAGCACCAGGGTTGGGGCCGAAGTGCAACCCGACCCAATCCCCACATTCAAACCATCAACAGAGATCAGCGGCAGCGGCACTCCGTAGAATGTTTCGATGCCGTTCGGCACGCCTCCGCTGGCAGTCATAATGCCGTTGACCACGCAGTTTGCGCCGCCGCCCGTTGAGGTGAAGGGCGTCAGGTTGGCGTAGCCCGTGCCTCCGCTATAGCTCACCGCGACGCCGCCGGTGAAGTAGCTGCTGAACAGCGACGCTAAGGAATACTGCCCCCAACCTGCGCGGCCACAGTTTCCCAGAAGAATCACGTCAACATCGCAGGCCAGATACATCGGGTCTTTCGCGGTGCGGGTAAAGGGCAGCCCCGATCCATAGCCCTGCGGCGTAGACTCGGCCTGATAGGTCGGCATCCCGTCGAGATGGTTCCAGACATATTGCGTGGCGACGGCATCCAGCGCCGCGTTCCCCCAACTACTGGCGCATGGGACCATTGGCGGATTTGGATAAGAGGTCGCGGTGCAGGAAGGTGGCCCCTGCCACCACATAGCTCCGCCGTTGGCCACGTCCCGGTCCCACAACTGCTGCCCAGTCAGCGAAGAGATGCTATCCGCCGGACTTTGCAAAAAAGCGGAGAGCCAGTTGTTCGCCGGGGCAGAGCCGTTGTAAATAATCACTGGCGTCGTGGGATTATTGGCAAGCACCGTCCGGGCAACCACCGTGGATGTGGGGAAGCCAGCGGATGTCTGCAGAGTGGATGCGTTGTAGGCATTTAGGTTGGAGCCTGTACACCAGGTCGAGTCATAAGAACCGCTGCCGGGATAAGTAACACCCACAGGGATGTTTGCCAACCCAGCCTGATCGAGCATCTGACGAAACAATGGGCCACTAATATCGTAAACATCGTGCCCATTTCCCAGATTGCTTGTTATCACGCCTTCGATCTTCAATAGGCCAAGTTGGTGCATGACGATCGCAAACTCCAGCCCATCGGCGTTAGCAATGTCCGTGCAGCCATCCGTGTCATAGAGTACGACAGGTGGATTTGCTGGCCGGATGTTCGCAAGGGTCTGATAGAACTTCGTCCAATAAAAGATGTCGTTTATCTGCGTCTGATTCAGGCTGGTTGAAAAGATTGCGAACTCGTCGATGTAAGTCGGCGTCTGTGCGCTGGCAGCTCCCGCAATTCCGTAGTAGGCACCACTGCTCACATATCCGGGAACCATCAGCGGATAACTGGTCGAATTCATCGTAGTGCCAGCCAGTGTGGGAGTCAGAGTTACTCCCGTGCCGGTTGGCGCGGTAAGTGTGATGGTTGGAACGCTGGTGCAGCCATAGTCGAAGGTGTAGTTGATCCCGTTTGGAACGCCGCTGGAAGCCGTCAGCGTTCCCTGGACGTTACAGTTCGCTCCACCTCCGCTCGAAGTAAACACAGTGGAGTTGGCATAGCTCGTGCCGCCGCTGTATGCAACATTCACATCCCCAAAGCCGTACTGGTAGCTGCCCGTGAATGGTGTCTCAGGCAAGTTTGTTGTTTTATCCAGGCCGTTGATATAGATGTCCAGCGCAGAGGCCGTGGAATAAAGTCCGCTCGCCCCCGTCCCGCTGTTCGTCACTATGATGTTGTAGTTGAATCCGTTGGGCATGGCCTCCAACGTGGAACTCGTACAGATACCGTTTGCCGCATGGCCGTTGATGTTAGAGCCGGATGCAGGGCTGGTGCGGCTAAAGCATAGCTGCGATACCTGCCCATTTGCTCCAGACACAGTGTTCGCCGTCATCTGGAGATAGAGAGACCATGAACTTCCACTGGCCAGATCGCCCTTGCTGGCAAGGACAAGCGTGCCCGTCCTGTTCCAGTTCAGCCGGTCAACCTGCACCATCATCGACCAAGGCGTGTTCCACTCGATAGCTCCCAGCGTGTTATTCGGCGCTGCGCTCCATCCGTTCCACGGAAATTCGGCGGAAGTATTGTTGAGCAACGTGCTATCGAACCCAGGCTGGCGCGGAGTGACGGTGCCGGAGATATTCTGAACTGGTGCGGCTGCGGAAATATCTACTCCGTGCGCACCATCATAGCCATAAGTAGCAGCGCCAGAAGGTGCTGAAGAAAACCATGAATAAAACAACTGTCCGCCAGAGAAAGACCCGATATTATTTGCACCTCCACCGGGAAGCCATGTGCCAAGAATTTGACCTGACGCAACTGTGATTGCAGGAAAATCCACACCCCCAACAAAGGTCTGCACAGCAGTTGTAGCTGCAACGGTTATAGTAAACGAGTTGGTGACTGTTAGGGTTGTTCCACTGACCGTTGCTACCAGCACAGTCAAAGTTTCAGGTGGAGGGGCTGGGCCGAATCTAACTGAAACATAATTTAGTGGCCCTGCCGTCAAGGGCGCGCCAGCATTGAAAAACGCGTATCCAGCCGTCGAATTGCCAATGGAAGAAGGCAGAGAACCGGCTGGCAAAGCACCACCCGGCTCAGTATTCACAAAGCTCGAACCGCTCACCCGATCCTTGAAGCTGGCACTCTGGTCGTTGAAGTTCAGATAGGTTGACGGGCTGGCGAGCAGCACAGTAGGCGCAAAGCCGCTCTGCGGGTTAGGGTCTTGCGCCGCGCATGGCCACGTCAGGCAAAGGCCAATCAGAATCGAAAGAATGGAGCGAGCAAAACCGCGCACAAAACTACTCTCAACTTTTGAAATACGGGAGAGTTCTGTTTCAATATCGCGGAGAAATTGAAAGGAGACGATGTTCATTATTGGCTCCTTCCGGTCAGCAGGGTCGCTCCCAGAAAGTTCGCATTGCCGGCGGCCGTGTCCGATGCCGCACGGTAGACGCGGAAGGTCACCTTGGTTGGCGTCGTTGGACTGGATGGACAGCTTCCCACTCCCGGCGCAATCAGGTTGGAAACCGTCGCCGTCGTCACCAGGCCAGAGGCCGTCCCACTCACTGCGGTCGTTATGGCAACCGGCATGGAGAAGGTTGGCGAATAGCTTGAGGTCAGCGCCGTGCCAGCCGGAATGCAAACCGCCTGCACCTCCCACGTCACGTTGCCCGTGGTTGCTGCGCTGAAGAAGTCCAGCGAGATGCCGGTGCCAGTCCAGTAACCCGGCTCGGAGACTGTCAACTCTGCATACTGAGGCTGCACGGGAGTAGCCTGATACGCCATGTATCCCTGCGCACTCGCCGCTGGGTTGATGCTACCCGTCTGCGGCTCGTTGTTGTCATAGCGCGTCCATGCCGCCGCAAACGTCGTGCCCCCATCCGACACTGCCGCCGGGTAAAACTCCACGGCCACTGCGGGAGCAGCTACCACCGGCCCCGGAACATATTCACTCAGACCTGTGTTCCAAATCAAAACCTGCGCATTCGTCGGCGGAGTCGCTGCTATAGCCTTGCCCTGTATCCCGGTGACAACCGGAGCGGCGTTCGTGCCGCCAATGTCCCCGCCAATCTGCACGCCGCCACTCGATCCACTCCCGCCGCTTGGTACCATCCAGACACCATCCTCACGCAGAAACCTGGTGCTTCCGGCGGTTGAACCGGGATCTGGAACTATGCCAGGAGCATGAGTATTTCCCGAAGGCCCAAACAGTGGTAGGTGCGCTGCCGAAATCGTGCCAGAGTTGATACTCGCTCCGTTTACAGCTCCATTAAGCGTTGTTGCATTCAAGGTTCCAACGTTGATCGTTCCCGCAGTGAACGCCTGTGGGGTGAAACTGTAGGGCGCGCTGCCACGCAAACCTATCGACAACGAACTGGTCGTTGGGGAGTAGGACACTAGATCGACGCTTACGTTACTGTTCAACTCGAATAGGTTGTATCCAGAGTTCCAATTACCGCATCCGTGCATGTTGCAATTAATCGCGAAGACGGCATCTTCGCCGGCAGTCAGGTTCATCGTACGGTTCCAAATCCCGGTGGCTTCGTATGCTCCATCGGGAACGCCATGCGTACCTCCATATCCAAGGTAGTTCGATGATGGCGCCGAATTTTCAATTGACCACCCTGTAAGCCCCGGTCCATTGTTTTGCTGATATTGCAACCCAGCCCGCATTTCGACGGATGGTCGCGGTACTGTTTGTCCGACATACTCGATATCCGCAGAGACCATCTCCTGGTAGTAATGTGGCTCTTCCACTGGGTCGTTGGCCGCCCACGCCACATTGTTTGGCGCAAGAGTCATCTGTCCGTCCACGCTCTTCGCCGCCTGGTCGAAGACGCTCAGCACCTCGGCCATTGGGTAGAATGCAAATCCACCTGTGAGCACGGTTATTGTCCCGCCAGCGCTGGAACTATTTACGCCGCTTTGCGAATAAGTGAAAGAATTTGTGCCGGTAGTGGTCACTACATAGTTTCCGTTGTAACTGCTGTCAGCGACTCCGGCGATAGTGACAGTCAGCCCATTCACGTTTGCGGGAAGATTCCCAGACGTGGTCACGGTAACCACATTGCCGGTCCGTGCCGCGGATGCGATGGATGCACTCACATTGAGGAACCCGGAGGTTAGATTCATAACTCCAACCACAGGGGTCGTACCGGCTGCATAATACAGGCCAGTCGTAGAAGTTGTTCCAACCACCGGAAAGAGCTGACGGATCCCGTTCGTTGTATCGACGGTTTGCTCCAGGCCGTAGCCACACAGTCCCCCAAATGCCAGCGTAGCCAGAATCTGATGTGGCTTGTTCAGCGTCATCTGAAGGTGCGTCGCATCGACGACGGTGTACGGTGCCATCTCGTAGTTATCTGGAGCGTAGCCAGCGGTCTGATCGACAACACAAGCTAGGCCGCTTGAAGCTCCGATCGCCGCGGTATTTGTCGCATATCCTGAAGGCACGCCGCTACTGGCAATCGAAAAGGTTACCGTTCCGGGAGCCATATTGGTGGCTTGCGATTGAATTACCTGGCCGGTACTCAGGAACACGCTTACCGGAAAATTCGTTCCCCTGAATTGAGCAGTTGAATGGGGGCCTCCTGCGGTTCCGCCAACAATCGCCCCGCCCGTGCTGGCGCTTGTGATCATCTTCTCCGGATTCGTGTCAATAAGAAATCGGCCGTCACCCTGTGTCCCGGCCGCGGAATTCTGCGCGAGCATTACGGTCGTTGAGCCGGTCGTGCAGCCAGAGACACATGTTCCCACAAAAACCCTGGAATCCTCGTGCGTCTGTAGATCGAAGGGATGCGCCCCTTCGTCCGCGGAGTCGCGGATGCCGCCGGACGCGTTGATAAAGTGAGAGCCGATCAGGCAGTCTCCTACGCCAAAGCAATTGATCGTCTCGGGAACCAGACCATGCTGTCCCTGGGTGTTGTAAGTTCCTTGCACCGACAGAGCGCTATATCCCATCTTGAAATATGGACCGGGACTTTCGATCTGTTCGGGAAAGAGGTTGGAGCCGCCGGCAAGTCCTTCCTGTGTGATCGCCAGACCAAACGCGCCAGGTTCCTGATTTCCAGTCTGCTGGAACAGGCTAGCCTCACTCTGCGTGGACACATCGTCGATCGCCTGAGCGGTGGAAAGACCGTGGTTCACAACGTCGATCGGGTTCAGATAACTGTCAACCTGTCTTCCACCGCGCGTGTCCTTCACATGGGTCTGGCTGTTTAATGATGCGGTGGAATACGATTCATTGGTGTAGTCCTGTTCCGCCTTTACTTCACATCCATTTGTGCAATTCGGGCTGGCTACAGCATTGGCGATCCCATTGTTTCCCCGCCCGCTCACATACTGGCTGGCATACTTCACCCCATTCAGGTTATTGACTTCCAACTGAGTCCCTGTCGGTTGTGCTACGACTTGCGTTGCCGACGGTAGCGTGGAGACCACCTGCCCCAATCCGCCATTCAATGCGGCGACACTCTCATCCACATAGTTCTTGTCCGCCGCCTGCGTCGCGGACACCGGATCGGCTGGCAACACAAGCGGTCCGGTCATCGTGTCTCCAGCCTTGAGCACATAAGGCGAGGAGTCCAGAGAATGCCCCGATACAGCCGCCGCGATCGCAGTATCCACATAGCTCTTGCTGACCGTCTGCATCGCCACGGAGGTCGGCAGTACGGTGCTTTCGATCGCACTCACCTTCACTGCCGCCTGGCTGACCGGTACCACCCAGTACTCGCGGCTCACACTGCCATCGTCCAGATGAAAGACCGCCGTATAGTAACTCCCGATCGGCGTTGAACCGGCATTCGCAATCAGCTGTACGCTGAGTGCTCCTCCTGCCCCAATGACCGCCGATGCACTGCCACTAGGGATCGTATCGCCGTTGCTCGTGGTGAACGCAGGCCAACTGATCAGCACGGTTCCCGTGGCCACAGTTCCATCCGCGTGATAGATCGTGTCTGCCACCTGGGTGGTTGCCACCTGCGCCACTCCGGCCACCGTCATCACCGTCAGCAGTATTCCAATTAACATCCAACTTCTAGGCTTCCAATGCATCACTCTCTCCTCATATCCGCAATCACGCACCTAAACCCCCCGCAATACCGCCGGCAGATAGCTCCGGAAGCACAAAACTGTCTCACCATCGTTGGCGTCCTTCACCGGCAGCGAGCGAAATGCGCCTGCCAGCCGGATACTCTCCAGCGGGGCTGCCAACGCTTCTTCCGTCTCCGTTGAACCCTGCATCGCCTGCAGACGCGGATAGTGAACCAGAACCCGGTCCCCCTGAGCGCCCGGCATGACAAAGAGCCCAGACCATTCCTGAAAGAAGCTCGCGCCCTCGCGATCGCAAAAGCCGACAAGCTGGCTCACCTGCATTCCCGCCGCCGGAACTCCCGCTGGCAGCGCGCTGGCAAGCTCCAATACGCCGGCAGTGATCGCCACGACTACGCCGACATTCAGCGTCACTCGCCGCACATAGTTGATGTCTCCGCCCACTGCATTCGCGGTTTGCACATACGCCGAGCTAATACCCGTGCCGACATATCCAAGCTGGCCGGTGTAATCGACATCCACGGCAACCAGACTGCCAACACTGAACCCGGCCGCCGCCGCCGCTCCCACATTCAAGCTGGTTGCGGTTGACGCCGGTCCCGTGCCAGTTAGCAAGGGGACCGGCGCCGCAGCCACGCCACCGCTTCCGTTGGGCGTTGCGCCCGCAGCCGTCGTCAACAGATTTGTCTGTTGCGATCCCGAGGCCAGCGTCATCTGCAGCTTTCCCCAGGTTTCAAATGCAAGAGACACCGTAGCCTCCACCTCCGTACGAACCTGCCCCACTGTCATCGCTGGGGCGCCAGCCAGAAGCGCATCCACCTTCGTCCCGCACTTCCTCGTAAATCCGGAGACCCACCCCAGGTCCACCCAGGGGGCCGGTGGCGCATGAAGATCGAACCTCCCAAGCTGCGCCGCATCGAACAGCGTTGGCACTCCAGCCGACCGGTTCACCGGAGCGAAGTAAGCGCGCACCCGTCTCGTCACCGGAGCCACGGACGCCACGACTCCCGCTCCTGTCGTTGTTGTACTCACAGCTCACCCGCCTCCTGGTACGCAAATACCTGCACCGTTGATGTCCGCTCCAGACGCTCGTCCACCGCAGTAGCCGCGCCGAATACCGGGTCTGCCCAGAACACGTTGGTTCCCATCGGCGTGGCTGCGACACCAGCTCCCGCCGCCGCATAATTCATCTTCGGTACCATGTGCGGCTCGGCACCCAGAGCCGCCGCCAACTCTGCATCCATTGCTGCCAGCAGGCGTCCGCGATCCATGCCGCCACAGCCCGAGCTCCCATCTGTGGCGTACTGGATGGAACATTCCATCGCCACCAAAGGCAGCAGTTCCGTGTTATTCACCTGTAGACCCGTCCATTGCAGGCGAAACACATCCACGGAAACTCCAGCCGATGGCAGTTCGTTCTCGTCCACCAGCGTTCCCGGCCGCACCACGCCGCGCACCACAATCGTCCGTGCCGCATTTAACGTAGCCAGCCGGCTCTGTAGCGTCACGTAAAACGTATCTTTCGCGTTCTGCATTCTTCCTCGCTCTCATTCCAACCACTCGCAGAATCGACAATCCCGCGTGTCCGCTGAGCGGTTTCACAGCAGGTGTATCCGGCGCGAACGGCGCTCGCGTGGTTCTCTCTCAAGGAAAACCACACTGCATGGATTTCCCAGAGGCACAGTAGCTGTGAAACCGCTCTAGACCATCTGCTCCAGAGGTGCGCGCAGCACCAGCCGGTACACATAAGGCTGTCCAAAGACCTGCTCTTCTGTGGCGGACACAATCTCCAGCAGCTCGTCGTCGGATAGAACGCCAAAGGCTGCCGCAAACAGCACGCTCGCCGATGCATATGTCAGCGACCCCACCAGGTTCTCAATCACGCTCGCCGACACCAGCATCTCCCACTTTGCCGCCTTGCCCTCGGCCACGGTCGCTCGCGCCTTGCGATACACCACCGGCCTCAGAGGAAGGTCCTGAAACATCGGCGTCGCAATCCCCAACTGCTCCGTTACATCCGCCGCAACCGCTGGTGCCGGCATCCGCAGCATTGCCGTCCGCCCGCCCATCGCTCGCAGCAGGACGTCCGCCGCCCTCACCGCCGCGCTCGCTCCACTCACCAGATCGCTCATCGCTTCACCCGATCCTCTGCGCCACATAGGGCGCCAACATCATCTGCACATTCGCGTCGATCAGTGATCCGGCGAAGTATTGCATCTGCAGGGTGTCCATCTTGCTGCCCTTCACATTCATGGCTGGAGTCGCCTGCGCATTCTTCACAATCTGAGCGCACGCCACCTTCAGCGCCGGCGGCACAACCGCCAATCCAGCGGTATAGGTCACCTCGACCTCGTTGTAACTCATCCCTAGCACGTTCATTGGGAACGTCAGATCGCCCGTCACCGCATTCAAGTCCACATTGGTCAGATCCAGCGCGCTCCAACTGCCCGGAATACTGAACGCCCACGCCACCTGCGCCAGCATGGGGTCCTGCAGCTCGCCGCGTCGCGGCCGGCCATACCGGACCCGCACCCCAACCAGCGGCGACGTCGCAGTGCCGAGCGGAGTCAGCGGAAGATAACTCAACCGCACTGCCTGTGAGTCAGCCGTCAACCGCATCCGCTCCACATACTGAGTCACCAGGAGACTCGGCCTTCGGCAATGCGCCTCGATCAGCGCGGATGCCATCGTCACCCAGTCGTCGGTCGTCTCCGCCGTCAATCCATACTCGATATACTCCGTTGGATCCAAGTAACCCATCGCACTCCGCCTCCACACCTTTCAAGACAATCTCTTCAGAAAAAAGAGGGGGCCGGCCACCACAACCGGCCCCGCTCTCATTGACGCAACATAGGTCCGCAGCCGCGGCCCGGTGTCGGTCAGCCCCCTGACCAAAGCCGCTCCCTCGCGGAAACTCAGCGACGCAAGCAGCCATTCACGGGCACGTCGGACCTTGTCGCGCGTTGTTGCGGCTGGGCGACACCCCATCGACCAGCCGCAAGCTCATACTGCATAGCCAGCAAGATCATGCCGCCTAGCGGTCCACCAGCACCTGGTAGTGTGCATAGCTCGCACCTTTGACCACAAGCCCGCCGAACTTCACCACCACATACTGCGAGGCCAGCGAACCCGGGACCCCAAGCTGGAAGATTCGCGGATTCGGATCGCTCAGCCAGTGGTACTCGATCAGGTCCTCGGTCACGATGTACGCCGGCAACACCGCCGAGCCACTGCCCGGGGTTCCGGTATAGCTCAACGTCCACTCCGGAATCAGAGGTATATCGCCCGCCTGCGTCGACAGCGTCTTCACCGTGAAGCCCGCACCAATGTCCTTGGTGTTGAGTACCACGTTGAACTCGGTCTTCATCTCGCGATCGATCAGGTCGAGAAGCACCGGATTGGCATAGATCGCCGTCGGACGAACTCCGAAGGAGCTGTTTGAAACCATCTGTGCAATCGTCGATTTGAACCCGTCCACAATGCTCTGCGTCGTCCCAATCGACACCGTGTTGCCGCCGCCCGCGATCTGGGCCGCCGCGCCAAAGTACTCCGCTGTCGTCGGCGAGCTCATGCTCGTGTCCGTGCCGTTCCACAGGGCAACATCATGCGTCCGCAGAACGCCGTCCACCGTATCGGCGAGGTCCTTCGCCTGTAGATACGCAAACTGCGACTGCTGCTGGCCCAGCTCCATATCGAACAGGTTGTAGTTGATCTGCGCCACCAGCGCCTTCAGCGGAACGCTGTTCTCCACACGCGTCGGGCTTACGATCGGCGCAACAATATTGCGCGGATCCACAAAGCCCGAAGTGGCGGCGGGAGACGGAATCGCCCGCTCCTCAAAGTATCGTGAAGGGTGGCCGGTTGCCGGAACCTGCTTGATCCTCTGTCCAAAAATGCCGCGCCGCCGAACAATGTCCAGAATCTCCGTCTGGTACAACGGAACTTCAATTGCTCCCGGCCCAATGTAATCTGCTGCCGCGTGAATCTGTGTAAACTTCGCGTCCATCCTCATCCCCTTAAATTCGAAAGACGCAGCCTCAGCCACGTCTTCTCTTCCATCGTTATGTAATGATCTGTCTCACAACCGGACGCAACGCCAATCCGGTTGCATTCAGCGATGCAATCGATTCGCCCAGGTCTCCTAGCCCAGCAGTCCGGCCCGCATCAGTTGCGACTTCACGGCGATCCGCTGCTCCAGGCTCAGGCTCACTAGCGCTGCATCGAGCGATCCGGCCTCCAGGGAGTCCACCGTTACACCCTGTTTTGCCAACAGATTCGTCATCGCCGTGGGCAAAGTCTTGCGGCCAGCCGCTGGAGCGCCAGTGTCGCCTCGTGCCTGCAACTCCGCAATCTTCAACTCCGCCGCAGCCAGCTTCTCTTCGAGTTCCGCCTCGCGCCGTGCCTCAACCGTCGCCACAATGCGACCGATGCTCGCCTCGGCATCCTCGGCAAACGCGCTTTGTCTCTGGGCCAGCCGATCCACCGCCTGCTCAAGCAGGCTGGCCGCCGCGGCCAGTCGATCCACCGTAATCCCCAACTCGTCCTTCATCTCCATCTCCATGCTCTCTCCTTGTTTTTCCCGCCGACGCTTTCCTGTCGACGTCTTCCCAATCGACACCTCTAGGCTTTATCCGTGGCTTACCCAAAGGCCCTGACAAACGCGCCGGTGAGACCGCTGCCGATCCACAGAACTCCGTTCAAGCCGTCGCGCCGGATGTTGCGGCCGTCGCAGGAATCGCCTGAACATTGAGGATGGCCACCACAGCGGAGACCAGACTCTCTATGTACGATGTGCTCGCCCCCGTGATACCGGCCTTCGCTAGCAGCGATGTGACAACAGGCCCAACCAGAGTCATTACGGTTGCCAGCTTCTGTGTTCCCGTCCCGCTCTGGACACCGGCGGCGGCATACTTCTGCTCGACTTCGATCACTGCATTCTGAATCAGCCCGGTCGCATCAGACAGCACAGTTAGTTCCGGAGCTGCTGCCGGGAACAGCAATCCAACCAGCTTCTCTACCGGAACCGCGTAGGCGACTGCCCACTGCAGCCCCTTTTCAAATCCCTTTCCGATTACTTCCAATACGCCTGTAAATGTCACGTTTCCCCTTTCGCTCATCGACCTGTTTGGCTTCTCACAACCACCGCTCTGCTACCGTCGCGAACCCGCCAGGCGGGACGCAGCGTTTCGCTCCCCCACCGCAACGTGTCCCAGCCGGAAGCTCGTTCCCCGGTACGCCGCCTTCTCTCGCAGCAGGATCGCAGCCCCCGTAAACGTCGCCCGTGTCAAGGTCCACACCGGCGCTCGCATATCCGCAACATGTGCCTCCGCAAGCTCGTAGCTCATTCCCATCGAGCCCTCAATCCCCAGCCGCTGCTCAATCTCGGGAAAGTCTCTTCCGAAGACGAATCCCGCCACCGTCAGTTGCCCTCCATTCAACTCGGCGGATGTAATGATGCCGCACTTCTGCCGCGCATCATGCCCATCCCACCCCGCCTTGTAGTCCACCGCCATACCCAGCAGACTCGGCAGCGCAGACTCGGCGGCAGCTCGCGTCAGCACCACGCGATGTCCTCTGGCTCCGCTTGGTGCTTTGTCGCTTGCCACGTCCACAAGCGTCAAAACCCCTTCAAAAGGCAGCCGGTTCGGATGCCCATGCACCAAAGGAAATTCAACCGCCATGGCATGCATCGCCAACTCGTTCGGATTCCACGACCTGACATTGCTTCCCGTTGCCCCAGCCCTCGCTACACCGGCACACCGCCGATGAAGTTCCGCCGCATACTCCATGCCACCTCCTCGAGCACCCTTGTTTGTCGCCTCGTCTGCAAGTTCATTCAGGTCGAAGTAACCCGCTCGTTCTCACTTCGCCGGCGCTACCGCAAGCTCTGAAATAGACGCGCGCATAGCCCCGGATTCTGCGTCCAGGTCTGTTGCGCCAAACTCTCCACACTTCATCCGTAGCCGGCCGGTTAATTGATCGGCCCTCCCCACACAGCACCCAAAAAGCGAAACGGGAGCGGCAGCCTCTCGGCGCCCTCCCGTTTCCTTTAACTCACATATACAGAATAGCAGGTTGACCAAAACTACTATGCCAACTTTTTGGATTTTTTTTCTCTCATGAATTCAGTCGTTTACGTCAAAATTCCCCGATCCACCCCCTTGACAACATTTCAAGGGTTCAAGCATTTTCACGCTGAGAAAGACACTCGTCAGGCAATCGACCGCCTGGCCGTAACGCCGGACCACCGTTCTTGGCTTCAGCCCCATCAACTCCGCCGTCTCACCCAGCGTGTACTCTTGCAGGGCGATCCGCGAGATCAGATGTTGCTGTTCTGTGTCCAGCTTATCAAGACACTTCTCGATGTCGTGAAGGAAGATCACAACGTCCTCGAAGCTCTCAACCCGATAGCCTGTTACATTTCCGTGAAACATCTCCTGACCCAGTAGAGACGGTACCTTACCCGCCTCCATGGACATTCGCACATACCGTCGCAGCAGCGCTTCCGTGTACTTCCGGTAGAACGCCATCTGGGGTTCAACAGGCTGCCTGGATACTTCAACAGGACTCCGTAGAACGGCTTGCGTGTTCCCGATGGCCCATACATACGGCAGAATTACGGCAGCGGCGCTCATCGAGCACCGCCTGTCCGCCCACAACTCGCGTAGCAGGCAGTAACCCGCGCTAAATGGCGCGGCCGTCCTCCGGGGTGCTTTCCTTTCGCTGCTGGAAAGTTCGACAGATGGCAATAGCATCTTGAACAATACACGCCATCTCTTAATCCTCTCCGGAGCCATAGCGCTCCACATCCCTCACACACCTTTAGTTCCAAGCGCAAGTACTTCATTTTGTGATCTCCAAGGCGCAACCATCCCCTGGCGAACCTCAGAATTTTTCAGCGGTCGGAGGGGCTCGCTCAGGTTGCTATGAGGTGCCAATACTCCCTCCGCGAAGCTCGTTCGGCCTCATCGGTGCAGTGTCGACTCCTATTTTTAGTTGTTTGATCCACCTGCTAACCGAACCCAGGAATTAGCCCACCTCCACCCTTGCATTCCATTCCCACTCATCCCCGTGGCACCGGGGCACAAATCGACTCGCGTCTCCCACGTCATTCCCAAGACAGGAATAGAAAGTCTCAAAGTTATAGCTTTAGACAACTTTTATGTCAACAAAAAATATTATCTTCGATAAAATTCCTAAAATGAGTCAATAAACGAATGGTAAACAGGAAAAACATTGCGTAAAGTAAATATTTTGCTTAATCTTCGTCTTGCAGAATGATATGTTTCGCAACAGGATTATCCCACCCTATGAATTTCCAAGATCTCCACGAGCTCCTCCGTCTCGAACTTCTCCGTCGCATCGAACTCGGCAGCCTCACCGGCACCGGTCTCGCTCGGCAGGCGGGTTTCCGCCAGGCACACATCTCTAACTTCCTCAATCGCAAGCGCGCCCTCTCTCTCGACGGGCTCGACCGCGTCCTCGCCGCTCAGAACCTCACGGTGGATCAGATCATGCCCCTTGAACTCTGTGCAGCCTCCTCTCCTCCTCCGACCGATCTCATTGAAGAAGTCCCTGTTGTCTCGCCTTCCACCGCGATGGATGAAGCCCAGGTCCGCCCCGGAGCGGTCATTGAGACCATTCACGTCTCCGCGTCCCGCCTACAGGAATATCGCGCCCGCCCATCCTTGAAGTGCGCACACTGGCAGCGCTTCCTCGCCGTCCGCGCCGACGCCCAACAGACCGTCGCAATGGACCCCATGATCGCTGCCGGGACCATCGTCGTCCTTGATCGCCATTACAACTCGCTCGCGCCCTACCGCGCCCACCAGCGCACCCTCTATGCCGTCCGTTGCGGTGCAGGCCTCGTCCTCCGTTTCGTCGAATTCGATGATGGAAGGCTCATCCTCCGCCCGCTCTCTCTCGCCTTCCCGGTTCAGCTTCTTGCGCTCGAATCTCACGAAGCACCGGCGGACTACATCGTCGGGCGTGTCTGTCTCGTCATCTCTGAGCTCTGAGCCGCCCCGGTATCACCACGATTAGGACGGAGTGCCCTTCTCATCTCGCCCAGGCGATTGATAAACTGTGTAGATGCATTCGGGTCTTTATGGAAAGTGGATGACGGCGTGGGAGACAAAGCTCACAACGCGCGATACAAATCGAGTTGTCAGGCCCCTCGAGTGGGGTTTCGACTGGCTGAAAGACTTCAGCGACGCCCCAGCGACGCCCCAGTCGGCGGAATCCATCTCAGCAGAATCTCCCGCCTCCCAGGATCTCAACCGCATGATTGCCCTGAACGAAGAGATCGTCCGCCGCTCGGATGATTTCTTCGGCTACCAGGTGCCGCAGGACTTTCGCCTCGAACACCGCCATCCAGAGCTATACCCCACTAACGTCCGCCCGGAGACCCTCGCCCAGGAAGCCGAGATGAAGCGTCAGGCCGCCAGCGGCGAGATGGCCAAGGCCCAGTTCCTCCGGTTTACCTCCGCCGTACGCACTCCCTATCCAGAAAACGACCAGATGAACGCGAGATGGTACCCGGCGCCCGAGCGCAAGCAATCTGCCGGACGCTCCCCAAGACCGAAGCAGGCCATCATTGTCCTGCCGCAGTGGAACTCCGACGCAATCAGCCACAATGTTCTCTGCACCCTCTTCAACCGCTTCGGAATCTCGGCCCTGCGCCTCTCCCAGCCCTACCACGACATCCGCCGTCCGGCAGAGCTTGAGCGCTCCGACTACGCCGTCAGCGCCAATATCGGCCGTACCACCATCTCCTGCCGACAAGCCGTCGTCGACATCCGCAGTTGCATGGACTGGCTTGAAACTCAGGGCTACACCCAGTTCGGCGTTCTCGGAACCAGCCTCGGCTCCTGCTATGCCTTCATCGCCGCCGCACACGACCCCCGTCTGCGCGTCTGCGCCTTCAATCACGCCTCCACATGGTTCGGCGATGTCGTCTGGGAGGGCCAGAGCACACGCCACGTCCGCGTCGCGCTGCAAGACGCTGGCCTTTCTCAAGACCAGGTCCGCCAGATGTTTCTCGGTGTCAGCCCCATGTCTTACATGCAGCGCTTCGCCTCCACTCCCAAGCGGGTTCTAGTCGTCCACGCCACCTACGACCTCACCTTTCCCCTGCATCTCTCGCTCGAAATTCTCAAGGAGTTCAAGCAGCTCAACATCGACTTCGTCTCCAAAGTCCTTCCCTGCGGCCACTACACCACCGGCGAGTTCCCATACAAGTACCTCGACGGCTGGTATCTGGGATCGTTCATCTACCAGGCGTTCAGGGATCTCGCGGATCACATCTAGCCCACCAAAAACTCTTATCGCTTCGCCACACTTGGCGTAAAATCACATTGATGGCCCGCTCTCCCAGAACAAAGCGCTTCCGTCTCGGCCGCCGCGACCGCGGTCGCTCGTAGTCCTGCTTGCGTCGCGCCGTAGAGCCGCCACTAGCAGCCCCGCCCCATAGCACCCCATTATTTGATACGCTCTCCTCGTCCGCCGATTTGCGTCCCTCGCAGCTTCCAGACACGCTCCGGCCCTCAACTTGCGCCCGGTACTCGTCTTCGAGTCCGTGATGGCTATAGATAATTGGAGAAATCGATGACAACTCTCTCTCAGCATCCCGACAGCTTCCGCTCCGCCGCCACCCTCACCTCCGGCTCCGTCACTGTCAGCCTCTTCCGCCTCCAGGCCCTCACCACGTCCGACCCAACTATCAACCTCGCGCGCCTGCCCTACTGCCTCCGAATTCTCCTCGAAAATCTCCTCCGCCACGAGGACGGTCGCACCGTCACCGCCGCCGACATCCGCTTCCTCGCCCACTGGGACCCCAAGGCAGAGCCCTCCCGCGAGATCGCCTACATGCCCGCTCGTGTCCTCATGCAGGACTTCACCGGCGTCCCTGCCATCGTCGATCTGGCCGCCATGCGCGACGCCATGCGCTCACTCGGTGGCGACCCCCAGCGGATCAATCCCCTCCAGCCCGCCGAGCTGGTCATCGACCACTCCGTCCAGGTCGATGAGTACGGCTCGCCCAACGCATACGACCTTAACGCAGCCCTCGAGTTCTCCCGCAACCGTGAGCGCTACGCCTTCCTCAAGTGGGGCCAATCCGCCTTCAATAACTTCTCAGCCGTACCTCCCGGTATGGGGATCTGCCACCAGGTCAACCTTGAATACCTCGCCCGTGTAGTCTTCACCACGGAACCCGCCGCCAACGGCTCCATCACCGCCTACCCGGACACCCTAGTCGGCACCGACTCACACACCACTATGGTCAACGGTCTCGGCGTCCTCGGCTGGGGCGTCGGCGGCATCGAGGCGGAGGCCGCCATGCTTGGCCAATCTGTCTCCATGCTCATCCCGCAGGTCGTCGGCTTCCGCCTCACCGGCAAGTTGCGCGAAGGCACCACCGCCACCGACCTCGTCCTCACCGTCACCGAAGCTCTCCGAAAGCACGGCGTAGTCGGCAAGTTTGTCGAGTTCTTCGGCCCCGGCATCGGCGAACTCCCCCTCGCCGACCGAGCAACCATCGCCAACATGGCACCCGAGTACGGAGCCACATGCGGCATCTTCCCCGTCGATGCCGAGACCCTCAAGTACCTCCGCCTCACCGGTCGCAGCGAGTCGCAGGTCGAACTTTGCGAGACCTACTATAAAGCCCAGGGCCTCTTCCACACCGCCGCCTCACCCGAAGCCGAGTACTCCTCCACTCTCTCGCTCGACCTCGCCACCGTCGAGCCAAGCGTCGCCGGCCCCAAGCGCCCGCAGGATCGCGTCCTCCTCTCGCAGGCCGCCGCCAGCTTTGCCCAGCAGCTTCCCGCCCTCCTCGGCCCCAACGCCAACCAGTCCGCCGCCCGCCAGGTTCTCCGCTGGGAGGCCGAAGGCGGCCACGCCTCCTCCAACGGCAACCCCGCAAGCAGTCTCGGCGCGCCAGACCCCAACGCCGCCGCACCCGGCAGCGTCAAAGCCCGCTTCGGCGTCGATCCTGACCCCTACCTCACCCACGGCTCCGTTGTCATCGCCGCCATCACCTCCTGCACCAACACCTCCAACCCTTACGTCATGATCGCCGCCGGGCTTCTAGCCAAGAAGGCCGTCGAGCGCGGCCTGCGCACGCCCCCCTGGGTCAAGACATCCCTTGCCCCCGGCTCCCGCGTCGTCACCGACTATTACAACAAGTCCGGCCTAGCACCCTACCTCGACGCACTCCGTTTCAATACCGTTGGGTATGGTTGTACCACCTGCATCGGAAACTCCGGCCCCTTGCCCACCGATGTCAGCGCAGCAATTGAAATCCACTCCCTCGTCGCCGTCTCTGTCCTCTCCGGCAACCGCAACTTCGAGGGCCGCATCTCCCCGGAAATCCGAGCCAACTACCTCATGTCGCCCCCGCTGGTCGTCGCCTACGCCCTCGCCGGTCACATCAGTCACAACTTCGCCTCCGAGCCGCTGGGCAAGGATCAATCCGGCGCCCCTGTCTACCTCAAAGACATCTGGCCCACCCAGGCCGAGGTCTCCGCCGCCGTAGCCGCCTCCATCGACTCCGATATGTTCCGCAAACAATACTCAACGGTATCCCAAGGGGACAAGAACTGGCAGAATCTCAAGTTCCCCTCCGGCAATACCTACCACTGGGAGCCCGACTCGACCTACATCCGCAAGGCTCCATACTTCGACGGCATCACCGCAATCCCCGCGCCCATCGAAGACATCCGCGCTGCCCGCTGCCTCGCCGTCCTCGGCGACTCGGTCACCACCGACCACATCTCACCCGCCGGCTCCATCAAGAAGAACGGCCCCGCCGGACAGTATCTCGCCGCCCACGGCGTTGCTCCCGCCGACTTCAACAGCTACGGCAGCCGCCGTGGCAATCACGAAGTCATGGTTCGCGGAACCTTCGCCAACGTCCGTCTGCGCAATAAACTCGCTCCCGGAACCGAAGGCGGCGTCACCCGCCTCCTGCCGGAGGAGACCGAGATGTCCATCTACGACGCATCCGTCATATACGCCGAGCGCGGAATCCCCCTCTGCATCCTCGCCGGCAAGGAGTACGGCTCAGGCTCGTCGCGCGACTGGGCCGCCAAAGGCCCGCGGCTGCTCGGAATCAAGTTCGTCATCGCCGAGAGCTACGAGCGAATCCACCGCTCCAACCTGGTCGGCATGGGAATCCTCCCCTTCCAGTTCCTCCCTGGCCAGTCCGTCGCATCCCTCGGCCTCACCGGAGAGGAGATCTTCGCCATCGGCGATGCTCCCGGCCAGCTCCAGTCCATGCTCGATTCCAAGTTCGCCGACGGCCGCATCCTCCCTATCCTCGCCGAGACACCCACCGGCAAGACCATCGAGTTCTCCGCCATCCTGCGCATCGACACGCCGCAGGAGGTCCTCTACTACCAGCACGGAGGCATCCTGCAATACGTCCTCCGCCAACTCGCCGGAAACGCGTAGGAATCGCTCTCAGTTGTCATCCTGCGACAGCAAGGAATCTGCTCCACCGCCGCAGCGCCAAAATCCGGCTGGAGAAAATGAGCTAAACAATGTCCTCGTACGTTACCTCATAGATTTGGGGACAGTAGTATGTGATACGACCCGCGCCTTCTGTTTCCTGAACGATCCCCATTTGTTCCAGTTTCTTCAGGTCGGCTCTTGCAGTAGGGTGTGTCACAGAAAACTTGTTCTTGATATTCAAAACTGACACAACCGGACTCTCAAAGAGGACATCAACGATTCCTGAGAGCCTCACACTTCCCGTCTTCAGCCTCTTGTGAAAGTCTCGATGCAATTCCAGCAGTTTGTCGCACCGTTTTTCCGCATCTGTGGACTGAACCACTACACCCTGTAGACAGAATTCAATCCACAAATCCCAGCTTCCGTGCGTACTCACGCCCAGAAGCAAGTCCATATAGTCCCTCTTGTTCCGCTCGAAGTAGGCGCTCATATAGAGCCACTGGCTTGAAAGTTTGCACCATTCAGCAATCGTCAAAGACAACAGCAAACGTCCAACGCGACCGTTGCCATCGCCAAAGGGATGAATCGTCTCAAATTGATAATGAGCTAAAAACGCCCGTACTAATGGGTCGTAAGCGTCAATGCTATGTAGATATTGCTCAAAATCCTGAAGAGCTTGCTGCATCTCGTGAGGGGGGGGCGGGACGAATCTCGCAGGCCGACCGATCTGATTTTGAATTGTTCGGAACTCCCCTGGATTCTGGTACGATCCCCGAACTCCATCCAGTAGAACGGTGTGAAGCTCACGAATGAGCCGAAGAGACAGGGGCAGATCGATAACTCCGTCAAGTTTCAGTCGCAACGCCCGTCGATAATTGAAAACCTCTCGAAATGCGTTCACCGGATCGCTCTCAGATACGGGGTACCGAGGATCGGCTTGAAATAACGCCTGCTGCTGTGGATCGGTGATCGTTCCCTCCAACTTCGAGGAAAGCTGTGCCTCTCGATTCTGTAGCGGCCTCAAGATGATCTCTGGATTGGGCAAGTGCTTGCCAGTCCCATCCAGACTGGATAGCGAGGTTCTGGCTTCCAACAAGAGCTTCCATAGCCGTTCTGGCCACTCCCAGGACGGCGGTAACGGATTCGGCACAAATGCGTATTGAACATCAGGGGGACCAGATGGAACTGGAACCAAGCGCCCCGTCATGGAATCGGTAAACTCTTTGGGATCCATAATGTCTTCACTCTACCCTAATATATTAAAATAATCAATGAAATATTTTATAATATTATATGCTATGTAAATTTACTATGCCCTGGGAAAATGAACTCGCGTGACTGCCTTCTCAGAATTAACTCCTTTATAATATATATTTTAGAACTAAAGTATGGAGGAAATGGCACCTTTCAGTTGACAAAAGTTTACAGCAGCGAAATCCCGCTCAGCCGCTCGCACTCGCTCCACAGCCGAGCCGCGACCGCCTGGTCGAGCGCCTGCGGAGCCACCTTTGCCACTCCCACATCGCCTCCACGCATCTCCAGTAGGCCCTGCGGCCCGTAGTATCCGCCGTCCACCACATCGGGCGATGTCGCCGCAAACAGCGTCGGCAGCGCGCCCTCCGCCTCCGAGTTCAGCAGTGCGCCAATCGCCACGCCGAATCCGCGCCGCACCACGCGCTCCGCCGCCGAGAACTCTCCCACCTGAAACAAATTTGTGTTGGCCACGCCGGGGTGCGCTGCCACGCTCATCACGCTGGAGATCGGCGGCCCGGCAGTGCGCAGTCGCCGGCCCAGCTCAAACGCCAGCATCAGGTCGGCCAGCTTCGACTGGCCATACGCCTCCATCGGCTTATAGTTCTTCTTCGATTGCAGATCGTCGAAGTTCAGCCGTCCCCGCTTGTGCGCAATCGACGCCAGCGTCACCACGCGCGGCCTCTGCGACCGCACAGTAGCCGCGCGCACCAGCGCCGGCAGCAGCAGCCCCGTCAGCACAAAATGACCGATCACATTCGTCCCAAACTGAATCTCAAATCCGTCCCTCGTCTCCAGCCGTTTCTTCGGAGCCATCACGCCGGCATTATTGATCAGCAGGTCGAGCGGCTCGCTCAGCGCAAGCTCCGCCGCGCCAAACGCGCACACCGACTCCAGCGACGCCAGGTCCAGCACCACAACCTCCACGCTCGCCGCAGGCACCTCGGCGCGCAGCCGAGCCAGCGCCGCATCGCCCTTCGCCTTGCTCCGGCAGGCCAGCAACACATGCGCTCCCTTGCGCGCCAGCTCCAGCGCCGCGTGGTAGCCAATCCCGCTGTTCGCCCCGGTAATCAGCGCCCGCCGTCCCGCCTGACTCGGCATCTCCGCCACTGTCCATCCGCTGCCCACCGCATTGCCATCTCCAGCTCCGCTCATCCTCTTCCTCCGATTGCTTCGCCCACGTCCATCCACTCAAGATAAAGTAGACCACATGGGCCTTTTCACTAGGAAGATGAAGCAGGAACACAAAGTCATGCTCCAGCACGAGCGCTCCGCCGGGGCCGTGCAGCCGGAGTATCACCGCGCCACCCCCGAGTGTCCCCAGCCCCAGCGTTGGAGCATGATCGACTCGATGACCGCCGAGGTAGAAGTCCTCGAGTTCATCGCCACGCTGGTCACCACCATCAAGCCCGGCCTCGTCGTCGAGACTGGCTCCTTCCTCGGCGTCTCCACCGAGTGGATCGCGCGCGGATTGGAAAGAAACGGCCCACTCCCAGACGGCTCCCGCGCCCGCGTCATCAGTTGCGAGTTCGACCCCATCGTCTACGCCAAGGCCAAGTCCCGCCTCGCCGCCTCGCCGCTCGCCCCGTGGATCGAGCTGCGCAACGAGTCCAGCCTGGAGATGCACATCGAAGGAACCATCGACCTCTTCTTCTCCGACTCCGACCTCGACATCCGAGAGTCCGAGGTCAAGCGCTTTCTCCCCCAGATCAATCCCCACGGCATCATCCTCATGCACGATGCCAGCTCCCACCTCAAAACCGTCCGCGACGCCGCCCTCAAGATGGAGTCCGAGGACCTCATCTCGGCCGTCCTCCTCCCCACCCCCCGCGGCCTCGTCATCGCCCAACCCCGCGCCAACCGCACCTGACCCGCACATCGGCAGCGGGCAGCTTGAAGCCACACAACTCCCCTATAGCTTGATTGGAAGGGCATGACTACAGCTTCAGCCCTGGCCCTGCTCATGCCTGTTCCCTTGTATTTAGGTGATCAGTGTAGAGTCGTCGTCGCTTGCCGCTTCGTCCGTCTCTGCTGCCTCTTCAATCGGAAACTGCGTGCCACGCCGCCGGTCGAACAACTTGCGCAGCAGGTAGACAGCAATCGTCAGCCCAATTGCCAGCGAGATCGCCAGCACAACATCGGAATGCTCGTGGACTGCTCTCCGCACCGTGTGCGCGATCTCAGGCCCGTAGAAGACCGTAATCAGCGCGCACACCAGAAACTGGATGAACTTGCCGCTGAAGATCGCCGTGACGAACAACAGCGGCTTCATCTCGAAGACGCCCGCGCCAAACTCGAACAGCTTGATAGGCATCGGCGGAGGCATCATCGCCGGAATCATGATGGCCAGGAACTCCTGGTCCTCGAAGCGGTCCCGCATCCGCTCGTAGCGCGCCCGGTTGATGCGCTTCAGCAGGAACAGTTCCCCGCCCGCGCGCCCCACATAGTATGGAATCAGGCTGCCCAGGGCCGAGGCAACCGCCGCCATCAGGCAGTACAGCAGAAACTTCCGGTGGTCGCTGGCCACATACCCAATCACCGCACCGTCCATCGTCGTCGGAATCGGAAAGATACCGGCGTCGATGAATGCCAGACCGCCCAGGCCCCAGACGCCAAACGGAAGCAACGCCGCACTGACGATGGCGCCGGTTTTATGTAGGAGTGCGATCGGTCCTATCTTCACGGGCAACTCGATTCTATCGGTCTACTCATGCGCCGTCCGTCCCGCCAGCAGGTCGAGCGCGTGGCCAAGCAGCGGCAGGATCGCCCCCAGCGATGTCACGGCGCCAGCCACTGAGCCCGGCAGGTTCACAATCAGTGCTCCTCCGGTTGCGTTCGAAATCGTTCCGCAGACGCCCCGGCTCAGTGCTGCCATCGGAGTCTGCCTCATGCCCTCGGCGCGCATCCGCTCCGCCAGTCCCTCCACCAGCCGCTCGCACACCAGTCGCGTCGCCTCCGGAGTCACATCCCGCGCCCCCAGCCCAGTCCCGCCCGTGGTCACGATCAGGTTCGCGCCCTCGACAGCATGACGCCGCAGCGCCGCCGCAATCTGCTCCAGCTCATCGGGCAGCGTCTCCGTCACCACTGCATCCGCGCCCGCCGATTCCAGCAACTCCACCACGGCCGGCCCCGAGCGGTCCACCTGCACGCCCTGCGAACACCTATCGCTGATGGTCAGTACCACCACCCGCGCGTCCTTCGCCAACCATGCGGGCGCATTCGCTGCGTCGTTCAACGCGGCCAACTGCGTCTTGGGAGATTCCTGCATTCCATTGTTAGTGTACGGCCAGCCAACTCCTGGCGGGCGGGCCGCCTGTCAGGAACTGCGAGCAGTGCGCGGCTTTGTCACGGTTGACAACAGGTTCTTGCCCAGTGCTGCGGAGGCGCTGATGACTCCGCCGAACAACGCGCCGACCACGCCCAGGCTGGCCACATCCTGTCCCGTCAGATAGAGCCCGCGGATCGGAGTTCTGGCTCCCAGTCTGCGCATCTCAAATCGCCCCGGAGTTGCGGCGATGCCGTAGATCTCGCCATGGCTGTAGTTCATGAAGTGGCGTGTCGTAACCGGCGTAGACAGTTCCGCACAGGCGATCTTGCCCGCTACCGACGGTGCCTGCCGCTCCAGCTCGGCCAGCATCCGCTCGGTGAGTCGCTGCTTCAGCGTGTCGTAGTCGTCGCCGCGGCGTCGCCAGCGCGAATCCGCCCATGCGGCAAACGCCGCGTAGGGAACCATCGCGATCACCTCGACGGTGCTCTTGCCCGGATGGCGGCGTTGAAAGTCGGGGTCCTTGGCAGACGAAAAAGAAAGATAGACGCCCGGAAACGGTGCGTCGGCATTCTGCGCAAAATCGCGCGAGAATCGCTCGACGTTGGCATCGTGGTCGAACGAGGGATACAGCCAAAGGTTGGTGCCCTGCAAGCCCAGCGCTGAATCGCTTTGCGAGAGGCCAACGTAGAGGTTGAGGTGGGCCGTGGAGGGAGGCAGCGAACACAGTTGCGTGCGCAGAGAATCCAGCGCGGGAAGCTGCGTCGGCAGAAGCCGTGTGAAGGTGTTCGACGCGCCCGCATCGCTCAGCACCATCGGCGCGCGAAACTCGCGGCCATCGCTCATGCATACGCCGGCGGCTCTTCCGCCATCGAGCAGAATCCCGGCAACCTCCGCGCTGACCGCCACGCACCCTCCGTTCGATTCAACCTGCGGTACCATAGCCTCGGCGATGACGCCCGACCCGCCGACGGGATAGCTGCCGCCGTCGAAGTAGTGCTCGGCCACGGTTGCGTGAATGGCAAAGCTGCTTTTTGCGGGTGGCAAGCCGTAATCGCCCCACTGCGCGGTCAGCACGCCGATCAGCTCCTGGTTCGCGGTCAGGCTCTCCAGCGCCTCGCGCGTGGTGCGTCGCGCCCAGCGCATGTACGGTGCGCGCATCAGCCTGCCCGCAAGCACCGCCAGAGGGGTCGGAATTGCCTTCTCTGCGTAGTACGGGCTGCTCGCGCGATTGCACGCCATCACAGCTGCAATATACCCGTCGATGGCGTGCGCCTCGCCGGGAAACGCCTGCTTCAGCCCCTCGCGAAAGCGCTCCAGCCCAGCGTGCAGATCGAATCTCTGGCCGGAGAAGATCAGCCGGTCGTATAGCTCCGGCATCGCCTGCCACTTCACCTTGCCCGCTGTGACGTGGTCGAAGGCGAGCCGCACCGGAGAGGCCGCGTCCTGCATCTGGCCGATGTAGTGCAGCCCCACGTCCCACTCGTATCCTGGGCGATGAAAGGTGTGGGTGAAGCCGCCAGCTTCATAGTGCCGCTCCAGCACCAGTACACGCTTGCCCCCATGCGAGCCCAGCAGCACCGCCGCCGTCAGCCCGCCCATGCCGGAGCCGATGACAATTGCGTCCCATTGCTCGGCCAGCTTCGCCTGTTTGTAAGAGACTCCATTTGCCACTGCCCTCTCCTGATTGCGTCGACTGGGTGCCTTCCCACGCCTGAATCTGAAACTGATGTTGACGTTGACAACATCAGGCTAGGCGATTAAGTTGCTTCTGTCAACATTATTTGCTAGAAATTAAAGTGTGATCCGCGCCGAGCCTTATCACCACGCAAACCTGCGCAAGACCCTGCTCGATGCCGCCGTAGCCCTGGTTGGCGAGGTCGGTCCGCGCGCCTTCACCCTGCGAGAGGTCGCACGCCGCGCCGGTGTCTCGCACAACGCGCCCTATCGCCACTTCAGTAGCAAGGATGAACTGCTGACCGCCGTCGCCGCGGAGGGGTTCGACCGTCTCACCGCCGTCATGCAGCGGCGAATCGCGCGCTGCAAGTCGCCCCTGGATCGGCTGCATCGCAGCGGCTGCGGCTACGTCGACTTCGCCCTGCGCTGGCCGCAGCACTTTGTCGTCATGTTCGACCTGCCGCGCTGCCCGCACTGCGACGCAGGCGGTCCGGCCGGCGAAGGAGGGCCCATCGTAGGAAGCAACGCCTTCCAGGTCCTGCTCGACTGCGTCGCCGCAGCACAGGACTCCGGCGATCTTCCCCCCGGCGATCTGTTGCCGCTGGCGTGGACGGCCTGGTCGCTGGTGCATGGCATCAGCAAGCTGGCCATCAGCGGAAATCTTCCCCTCAGCCCGCGCGCCACCCTGCAATTCACGCTCAACGCCTCTCGGTCTATCTTCTGCGGCAGGCCCGGCATCTCCTCAAAGGTGAGAAAATAAGGAACCAGCGAAGCTCCCGCCCTTTTGCGGGGTCTATACCGATAGCTGCCGCCGGCCGCATCTTTGCGCCGTCTAACAATCGAGAGCCGCCCAACAGCAGAACCGCCAAATGTCCCGCCAATCCTGACCGATGCCGATCATTGAGCTCTTCCCCAACCCGTCCCGAGACCCAGACCAGACCCCGGAGACGACGGGAGACGCAGCCACCAATCAGGCAAACGGCCCTGCAAGCCAGTCTCTCAAGCTGCGCACCAGCCGTTACGGAGAACTCGAGGAGCATGAGATCATCCATCTGCTCGATTCGCTCGACGACGAGCGTTCCCGCGCCCGCTTCCGCGAGTCCATCTACATCTCCATCATCGTCTACCTCGCTCTTGCCTGGTTCCTCTTTTACGGCCCGCGCGTCCTCTGGCATCAGCCGCGCTACATCGACCCCATCGCCCTGATGAAGCAGCACGACCAGGAACTGACCTTTCTCCAGCAGCACAGCGCGCCCGTTCTGAAGCCCCCGCCGCCGCATCCGCAGATCGACCGCAAGACCATGCAGCAGCTTCAGCAGCAGGCACGCCTGGCCGCGCCCACGCCGCAGCCTCCCGTTCAGCCGCAGGAGGAAGCCCGCACCGCCGCACCCCCAGTCCCGCAGCCTGCGGCGCCTTTGCCCAGCGCGCCAAAGCCCGCCCAGCCATCGGTCGAATCGCCGCTGCCCGCCGCGCCGAATCCCAACTTCGCACAAAACCAGAGCGCCCGCGGCGCAATCCAGGACGCCATGCGAGGAGCGCTCAGCGGCCGCGGAGGCGCCAGCTATGGCTCGCCCTCAAGTACACGAGGCCCCCTGCAGGCCGGCGCGACCATCCTCTCAGACACTATGGGCGTAGACTTCTCGGCCTACATGCGTCAACTCCACCACGACATTCAGCGCAACTGGGACCCTCTCATCCCCGAAGAGGTTCAGCCCCCGCTGATGAAGAAGGGAATCGTCGGCATCCGATTCACCATCCTGCCCGACGGCAAGATCGGCGCAATGACCCTCGAAACCCGCTCCGGCGATGTCGCCCTCGACCACGCCGCATGGAACGCCATCACCAGCGAAGGCCAGTTCCCGCCGCTTCCCCGGCAGTTCCACGGCCCGCAGCTCGAACTGCGCGTAGGATTCTTCTACAACATCCCGCTCCCGGAGTAGCCACCAATGTCCCGGCTCGCAGAAGACTCTCAGCCCATCCCGCAAGCCGATGAATCCCGTACGGAATCTACCCTTCATGCGCAGTTCGTACGTCGCCGCCAGCTCCGCGGCCTGCTCACCCTCGCCCTCGCCGCCATTCTCTTCGCTATCCTCCGCGCAGGCATCCATCGCGTCTTCACCACAGGCTGGTGGCGGCTTTGGTAGACCGCGCAGAGCCGCTCGCGCCGCTCCTCATCGTCGCCGGCCCCACCGCCAGCGGCAAGACAGCCCTCGCCCTCGCCCTCGCCCACCAGTTCTCTGGCGAGATAGTCTCCTGCGACTCGGTCGCCGTCTATCGCGGCATGGAGATCGGCACCGCCAAGCCCACACTGGCCGAACGCGCCAGCGTCCCCCACCACCTCATCGACGTCTTTCCGCCCGACGCTCCATGCACCGCCGGAGACTATAGCCGCCTCGCCCGCGAAGCCATCCGTGGAATTGCCAAGCGCGACCGCCTGCCAATTGTCTGCGGCGGAACAGGCCTCTACCTGCGCGCGCTCGTCGACGGCCTCTTCCCCGCGCCGCCTCGCCACGAACCTCTCCGCGTCCGGCTCCGCAATCTGGCCCAACTTCGCGGCCCGGCCCACCTGCATCGCATCCTCGCCCGCCTCGACCCCGCAGCCGCCCGCCTCATCCACGCCAACGACGCGCCCAAGCTCATCCGCGCCATCGAGGTCACGCTCGCCGCCCGCCAGCCCATCACCCGCCAATGGCAGCAGCAGCCGCGCGACCCGCTCACCGGCTTCCGCATCCTCCGCCTCGGTCTCAATCCGCCGCGCGCCGAGCTCTACGCTCGCATCAACCGCCGCGCCGCCCAGATGTTCAACCCGCCCACGCAAGGCGGAGGCCTCGTCGAAGAGACAGCCCATCTCCTCGCTCAATACGGCCCGGACTGCCGCCCGCTCACCTCGCTCGGCTACGCCCAGGCCGCCGCCCTCCTGCGCGGCGAACTCACAGGCGACCAGGCCATCGCAGCCGCCCAGCAAGGCCATCGCAACTACGCCAAACGCCAGCTTACCTGGTTCCGCAAAGACCCCGCACTCCACTGGCTCCCCGGCTTCGGCAGCGACCAGGAGGTCATCCAGCAAGCCTCCGCCCTCGTCGCTCACCACCTCAGCACTCGATAACAGCTACTCCGTATCGACCCACGAATCGGAATCGGTTATTGAATCAGGGTCATAGGAAGTTCTGCTTCCTAGCCCGGATAATTCGCGAAGTTTGAGACGCTGCGCGAACTGCTGCTGAAGCTGGGCGCGGTGAAGTGAGCGCGATATTTCGCATTTAATTCGTCTTGCGTTCGCCTCCCTCCCCCCCTCCCCCTCCCCGGGGTATTTTGGGCGTAAGTTCATTTGACACAGGCGATTATGGGCGGGATGCGCCTGCAAAACAGTCATTCTATTATCTTTACATCTAGAATATCCAGAATCAATCAGTTGCAGTGGCTGCACTACTGGCTACGGCTTGGCGCGCCTGGTTTGCAATTGCGTATCACACCCCACGTCATCCACGAACCTTTCCCCCCTTACTTTAATGATACGGGATGGAGCATAACTACTATGCCAACTATTTTTGTGGCGGAAGTGATTGGTGCGGTGTGGGTTATGGGATTTTTCGGGTGCGCAGGGACTTGACACGCGATTTTGCTGGGGTTTTTGGGGAAAGAAAATGCGGGGCGGGTTGGGGGATTGGAGGTACTCTCCCAGGTGCCCAAATGCGAGGCACCTGGGGCACCCATCTTCAGTGGTTGTGCTCACTTCTCTTGGCATCTGGGCCACCCGGCCTATGATGGCTGTATGCCCCCGTCCATGAGGGGGCATCGCGTGAAGCGCGACCCTCCGATGGAAACAGAATGCCTGACCTCATTCAGATCGTTGACGCTGCCGTAGCGGATGCCTATCTGCGTGGCGGGAAGCACCTGGTCTGCAAACCTGGCTGCTCGCAGTGCTGTGTCGGAGTCTTCCCCATCGCGCAGGAAGATGCGGCGCGGCTTCGCGCGGGGCTGGCATCGCTGGAACTGACTGATCCACAAAGAGCCGCACGCATCCACGCACGCGTCGCCGAATCCCTTGCGCGCCTCGATCCCTGGTTCCCCGGCGATCGCGCCACGGGAATCCTCGGCGAAGACTACGAAGCCGCAATCCTGTTCGAGGAGTTCGCCAACGACGAGCCGTGTCCGGTGCTCGACCTAGACGACGGCACCTGCGACCTCTACGAATCGCGCCCCATCCTGTGCCGGACGTTTGGCCCACCCATGCGAACCGAAGAGGGAAACCTGGCCACCTGCGAGCTGTGCTACATCCACGCCACGACCGATGAGATCGTCGCGTGCGAACTGGAGCCCGGGCTGCCTGCGATGGAGGAGGTAAGCAACGCAGCCTTCAATGCGGCGCATGGGCTGCACGGCGAGACGCTGGTGGCATACGCGCTGCGAACACAATACGGGGATTCTTCGCTGCGCTCAGAATGACAACGGGTGAGTTGATCCCACATCTCAGAATCGAGATGTGGGGCACCCGGGAAATTCGGGGAAAAAACTTCGGGAGCGGGAGGGGTTGGAGGTGATCTCCCAGGTGCCCAAATGCGAGGCACCTGGGGCACCCGCGGAGGCATGAGGCTGGCTACTCGAAGACGGGGGAGAGGAGGCGGACTAGGGTGTCTGGTTCGGCGAGGAAGGCGTCGTGGCCGTGGTTGGAGGCCATCTCGCGGTAGTCGCAGCGTGCGCCGGCGGCGCGGATGATGGCGGCGAGCGAGCGGACGTCCTCGGGCGGGAAGAGCCAGTCGGTGGAGATGCCGACCAGGGTGAGGTGCGCGGCGATGCGCGAGTAGGCGGCGTAGGGCGTCTCGTGGGCGCGGACGGGATCGAAGATGTCCATGGTGCGGGTGATGGAGACGTAGGAGTTGGCGTCGAAGCGCGTGAGGAAGCTCTGGCCCTGGTAGTCGAGGTATCCGGCGACGTCGAAGCGGCCGTTCTGGCCGGCTGAGGTGGAGAGATAGGGGTTCTCGTCGCCGTAGCGGTTGGGCTTGCGGGCGAAGCGTTCTTCTAAGAGCGGAACGGATTTGTAGCTGATCATGCCGAGGGCGCGCGCGAGGGCGAGGCCGCCGGTGGGGCCGTGGCCGGGCTGGTAGTAGCCGCCCTTCCACGCGGGGTCGAGCATGATGGCCTGGCGCTGGAGGTGGTTGAGGCCGAGGCCCATGGCGCCGAGCGGGGCGACGCCGATGGCGATGGCGCGGGCGACGCGCTCGGGG
>Ga0302201_10000477_pt1 | contig 36264 bp, 26 predicted proteins | sample II_Bog_N3_2_FD_194586 | JGI IMG/M metagenome (GOLD analysis project Ga0302201, IMG submission 194586) | Peat permafrost microbial communities from Stordalen Mire near Abisko, Sweden - II_Bog_N3_2 | ecosystem: Environmental > Terrestrial > Soil > Wetlands > Peat | place: Sweden: Abisko... | reverse complement strand
CGGTTAACTTTGCTTCGGTAAATTTACCTAACAAATTCAAAGCGTTACGTACCTCTGGATAACGCCTTGCGACAACCGGCAAGCAGTCATTACGACTGTTTCCCTTGGGAACGGGGCGCACTTTAATGGGCGCGGAGTCACGTGTCAACAGCGGATCCGAAAAAATTTCTGCTGTACTTACAGAGACTTGCGGAACGAGCACGACATACCAGGGTTCTTCGGGGTCTACCGGGGTGAGTTTTTCCCCCACGCCCTCGGCGAAAGCCGCGTGGCCACGGACGAAAACCGGCACGTCGGCGCCCAGTGTCAGGCCCAGCGCAGCCAGGCGATCCTCGTCCCAACCCAGTTGCCAGAGGTGGTTGAGGCCGAGCAGGGTGGTCGCGGCATTCGAGCTGCCGCCACCGATGCCGCCGCCCATGGGCAGGACTTTTTCGATCCAGATATCGACGCCCAGGGTGCTGCCCGATTGTTCCTGGAGTTTTTTCGCGGCACGCACGATCAGGTTGCTGTCGTGGGGCACGCCTTCGAATTCGGTGTGCAGCTGGATCACGCCGTCGTCACGCACGGCGAAACTCAGCTCGTCGCCGTAATCGAGAAACTGAAACAGCGTCTGCAACTCGTGATAACCGTCGGCACGGCGACCGAGGATGTGCAGCATCAGGTTGAGCTTGGCCGGCGATGGCAGCGTCAGGCGGGCGGCGCTCATGTCACTGGCCCAGCTGGCGCGGCTGCCAGTCCTTGATCACCAGGGTCACGTCGAGGTCGCGGCCGTGCAGCTTGATGCGCTCGGGCAACCAGTAGCCGTTCTGCTCGCTGTAGCTCAGGTACTCGACCTGCCAGCCATCTTGCTCCAGGGAGGCCAGGCGGCTGTCGTTATCCAGGCTCAGGCGGCTCTTGCTGTCCGGCGCGGGGAGACCACGGACCCACCAGACCAGATGGGACACCGGCAGCTCCCAACCCAATTGCTCCTGGAGCAGGGCCTCGGGGCTGGTGGCGGCATAGCGGCCCTGGTTGGCGACCTCCAGGGTCACCTGGCCGGGACGCCCGGTCAGGCGGGCAGCGCCGCGCCCCAACGGGCCGGACAGGCGAATGTCGTAGTAATCCTGGCGTTGCAGCCAGAACACCGTCCCGCTACCGGAATCCTTCGGTGCACGGATACCGACCTTGCCATTGATCTGCCAGCCGTCGAGGCTGCTCAATTGCTGTTTGTGCTTGGCCCAGAGGGCCGGGTCGCCGTGGCCTTCGACGGACTCACGGGCGCCGAAGCCCGCACAACCGGCGAGCAGGGCGATCAGGCTGAAAACAACGAGGTGGCGCAAAAACATAAGCTTAAAGAGTCTCGGAACCGGTCAGGCGCTTGATGGTGCTGCGCAGAAGTGGGCTGTCGGGCTGATCCTTGAGGAACTTGCCCCAGATTTGCTTGGCTTCGCGCTGCTTGCCATTGGCCCAGAGGACTTCGCCCAGGTGCGCGGCGACTTCCTGGTCGGGGAAACGCTCCAGGGCTTGGCGCAGCAGGCGTTCGGCTTCGTCGAGATTGCCCAGGCGGAAGTTCACCCAGCCGAGGCTGTCGAGCACGGCCGGATCTTCCGGGTTCAGCTGGTGAGCCTTCTCGATCAGTTCCTTGGCTTCGGCGTAGCGGGTGGTGCGGTCCGACAGGGTGTAGCCGAGGGCGTTCAGCGCCATGGCATTGTCCGGTTCGCGCTTGAGGATGGCGCGCAGGTCTTTCTCCATCTGCGCCAGGTCGTCACGCTTTTCCGCCTGCATGGCACGGGTGTAAAGCAGGTTCAGGTCGTCCGGGTACTGCAACAGGGCTTGCTGCAGGACACTCCAGGCGCGATCGCCCTGATGGTTGGCGGAGAGGATCTCGGCCTCGATCAGGTAGAGCTGGATCGCGTAGTCCGGCTGCTCGTCGCGGGCCGTCTTGAGTTTGCTCGACGCCTCGGCGCCGCGCCCGGTGGTGACCAGGATATCGGTCTGGCGCAGTTGTGCCGGCAGGTAATCGTTGCCCGGCCCGACCTGGCTGTATTCATCCAGGGCGGTCTGCAGGTCGTTGTGCTCTTCGGCGATGCGGCCCAGGTTCAGGTGCGCCGAGTCGACATGGCTGTCGCGGGTGATCAGTTCGTCCAGGTAACCCTTGGCTTCATCCCAGGCCTTGGCCTCGAGGCAGACGAGCGCCAGGGAGAAACGCAGTTCGTCGTCCTCCGGGTATTGCTGCACCAGGCTGGAGAACTGGGTCTTGGCGTCGGCCATGCGATCCTGTTCCACCAGCATGCGCGCATAGGTCAGGCGCAGGCGCTTGTCGTCCGGGTACTGCTTGATGCTTTTTTCCAGGATCGGCAAGGCTTCCTTGCCGCGATTCAGTGCTTGCAGCAAGCGTGCACGCAGCAGGATCGGGGCGATTTCGCCGTCTTCCGGCGGGTTTTTCTCCAGCAGCGCCAAGGCGCCCTGGGTGTCGCCATCCTGTTGCAGCAACAGCGCCTTGCCGAAAATCAGCTGGCTGTTCTTCGGGTGCTTGACCAGCAGGCGGTCGAAACTTTTCTTCAGGCCGTTGCGGGTGTCCTGGTCGGTATCGGCGGCCGACAGGGCGAGAAAGTCGAAATGCGTGTCGCCCTTGCCCTGCAGGACCTTCTCCATATAGACCATGGAGTCGTCATAACGCCCGCTGCGGGCCAGCTGGATGGCGGCCGCGCGTTGCGCCTCGAGGTCGTCCGGGGCGTTTTTCGCCCAGATCAGCGAGGTGTCGAGGGCGGCCTGATCGGCGCCCAGGTACTCGGCAATCCGGAAAGCGCGCTCGGAAACCCCCGGATCCTGGGTGTTGATCGCCTGGGTCACGTAGTTATCCAGCGCGATATCGAAACGATTTCGCTGTCCGGCCAGCTCCGCGCTCAACAGGCTGAACACCGTATCTTCGGTGAACGAGCTGTAGACCTTGGGCTTTTCCGGGGCCGGAGTGGTGTCTTCAGCCGGCGGCGCATGCCCCGGCGACACGGGTGCCAAGGCCTGGCAGCCGCTGAGGAAGACAAAAGCGAGGAGCAACGCGGAGGATCTATTCATATAGGAGAAGGACGACTTACCTGCGGGTCGGGGCATCATGACACAAGCGGCGGGCAGAACCATACCCGAGACGCTCACCAGACACTTATAGCAACGTTACATTAGGACAATAGACGGCAATGGTTGTTCTGAATCATTCGAAGGTGGACAATTGTCGGCTTCTCGACATCATCAGCGACCCTGAATGGCCTTCCTCGCACTCGGCATCAACCACAAGACGGCGTCCGTAGACGTGCGCGAGCGCGTGGCTTTTACCCCCGAGCAATTGGTGGAGGCCCTGCAACAGCTGTGTCGCCTCACCGACAGCCGTGAAGCCGCGATCCTCTCGACCTGCAATCGCAGTGAACTGTATATCGAGCAGGAGCACATTACGTCGGACACGGTCTTGCGCTGGCTGGCCGATTATCACCACCTGAACCTCGAAGACCTGCGGGCCTGTGCCTATGTGCACGAAGACGATGCCGCCGTTCGTCATATGATGCGCGTGGCCTCGGGCCTGGATTCGCTGGTATTGGGCGAGCCGCAGATTCTCGGCCAGATGAAGTCGGCCTACGCGGTGGCGCGGGAGGCGGGAACCATCGGGCCGTTGCTCGGGCGCCTGTTCCAGGCCACCTTCAGCGCCGCCAAGCAGGTGCGTACCGACACTGCCATCGGCGAGAACCCGGTGTCGGTGGCCTTTGCCGCCGTCAGCCTGGCGAAACAGATTTTCAGCGATCTGCAGCGCAGCAGTGCGTTGCTGATCGGTGCCGGCGAAACCATCACCCTGGTTGCCCGCCACCTGCACGAGCAGGGCGTCAAGCGTATCGTGGTGGCCAACCGGACCCTGGAGCGGGCCAAGATCCTTGCCGAAGAGTTCGGTGCCCACGCGGTATTGCTGTCCGATATCCCCCAGGAACTGGTGCACAGCGACATCGTCATCAGTTCCACCGCCAGCCAGTTGCCGATCCTCGGCAAGGGCGCGGTGGAAAGCGCCTTGAAGCTGCGCAAGCACAAGCCGATCTTCATGGTGGATATCGCCGTACCCCGGGATATCGAGCCGGAAGTCGGCGAGTTGGACGACGTTTACCTCTATAGCGTCGACGACCTCCACGAAGTGGTCGCCGAAAACCTCAAGAGCCGCCAGGGTGCCGCCCAAGCCGCCGAAGAACTGGTAAGCAGCGGCGTCGACGACTTCATGGCGCGCCTGCGCGAGCTGGCCGCGGTGGATGTCTTGCGCGCCTACCGCCAGCAGAGCGAACGCCTGCGCGACGAAGAGTTGCACAAGGCCCAGCGTCTGCTGGCCAACGGCAGCAGCGCCGAAGAGGTGTTGATGCAACTGGCCCGTGGCCTGACCAACAAGTTGATGCATGCGCCCAGCGTGCAACTGAAAAAATTGTCCGCCGAAGGCCGCCTCGATGCGCTGGCCATGGCCCAGGAACTCTTTGCCCTCGGTGAGGGCTCATCGGATAGCTTTTCGGATAAGAAACCGCAATGAAAGCGTCACTGCTCAATAAGCTGGACATCCTCCAGGACCGTTTCGAGGAACTGACCGCCTTGCTCGGCGATGGCGAAGTCATTTCCGATCAGAACAAGTTCCGTGCCTATTCCAAGGAGTACGCCGAAGTCGAGCCGATTGTCAGCGCCTACAAGCAGGTGTTGAAGGTCCAGTCCGACCTCGAAGGCGCCCAGGCGCTGCTCAAGGACAGCGATCCGGACATGCGTGAAATGGCCGTCGAGGAAGTCCGCGAAGCCAAGGAACAACTGGTCGAGCTGGAGGGCAACCTGCAACGCATGTTGCTGCCCAAGGACCCCAACGATGGTCGCAACGTGTTTCTCGAAATCCGCGCCGGCACCGGCGGCGACGAGGCGGCGATCTTCTCCGGCGACCTGTTTCGCATGTACTCGCGCTACGCCGAGCGGCGTGGCTGGCGCCTGGAGATCCTTTCGGAAAACGTCGGTGAGCATGGCGGCTATAAAGAAGTCATTGCCCGGGTCGAAGGCGACAACGTCTACGGCAAGCTGAAATTCGAATCCGGTGCCCATCGCGTCCAGCGCGTGCCGGCCACCGAATCCCAGGGCCGCATCCACACCTCGGCCTGCACGGTCGCGGTATTGCCCGAGCCGGACGAACAGGAAGCCATCGAGATCAACCCGGCGGACCTGCGCATCGACACCTACCGCTCCTCCGGTGCCGGTGGCCAGCACGTCAACAAGACCGACTCGGCGATCCGCATCACCCACTTGCCTTCGGGGATCGTGGTCGAATGCCAGGAAGAGCGTTCCCAGCACAAGAACCGTGCGCGGGCGATGTCCTGGCTGTCGGCCAAGCTCAACGACCAGCAGACCAGCGCCGCGGCCAATGCCATCGCCAGTGAGCGCAAGCTGCTGGTGGGCTCGGGCGATCGCTCCGAACGTATCCGTACCTACAACTTCCCTCAGGGCCGGGTCACCGACCACCGTGTCAACCTGACCCTGTACTCCCTGGATGAAGTCCTGGCCGGGGGGGTGGAAGCCGTTATCGAACCGCTGTTGGCCGAATATCAGGCCGATCAACTGGCCGCCTTGGGTGATTGAATGACCATTATTGCCAGTCTGCTACGCGCCGCCGACCTGCCTGATTCGCCGACCGCGCGCCTGGACGCCGAACTGCTGTTGGCGGCGGCCCTGGGCAAATCCCGCAGTTACCTGCACACCTGGCCGGAAAAGATCGTCAGCAGCGAAGCCGCGCTGGCCTTTGCCGACTTCCTCGTGCGTCGTCGTGGCGGCGAGCCGGTGGCCTATATTCTCGGCCAGCAGGGCTTCTGGAAGCTGGACCTGGAAGTCGCGCCGCATACCCTGATTCCGCGGCCGGACACCGAACTGCTGGTGGAAGCCGCCCTTGAGCTGTTGCCGGCGACCCCGGCCCGGGTGCTCGACCTCGGCACCGGCAGCGGTGCGATTGCCCTGGCCCTGGCCAATGAGCGTCCGGCCTGGCACGTGACGGCGGTGGACCGTGTGCCGGAAGCCGTGGCCCTGGCCGAACGCAATCGCCAGCGCCTGGGGCTGAACAATGCCACGGTGCTTAGCAGCCATTGGTTCAGCGCCCTGGACGGCCTGCGTTTTCAACTGATCATCAGCAACCCGCCGTATATTGCTTCGAGCGACCCGCACCTGGCCCAGGGCGATGTCCGTTTCGAACCGGCCAGCGCCCTGGTGGCCGGTGCCGATGGCCTGGACGACCTGCGCCTGATCATCGCCCAGGCACCTGCGCACCTGGAGGCCGATGGCTGGTTGATGCTCGAGCACGGTTACGATCAGGCCGAAGCCGTGCGCGAGTTGCTCTCGGCGCAAGGTTTCAGCGAAGTCCACAGCCGTACCGATCTGGGCGGCCATCAACGCATCAGTCTGGGGCGCCTATCGTGCTGAGCGACCAGGAGCTGTTGCGCTATAGCCGGCAGATCCTGTTGCAACAGGTCGATATCGACGGCCAGTTGCGTCTGAAAAACAGCCGGGTGCTGATCGTCGGTCTTGGCGGCCTCGGTGCCCCGGTGGCGCTTTACCTGGCGGCCGCCGGGGTCGGCGAACTGCATCTGGCGGACTTCGACACGGTCGAGCTGACCAATCTGCAACGCCAGATCATCCATGACACCGCCAGCATCGGTTCGAGCAAGGTCGACTCGGCGCTGCGTCGGCTGGCGGCAATCAATCCTGAAGTGACCCTGGTCGCCCATCGCCAGGCCCTCGACGCCGATTCACTCGGCATCGCGGTGGCGGCGGTGGATCTGGTGCTCGATTGCTGCGACAACTTTTCCACCCGCGAGGCCGTCAACGCCGCCTGTGTCGCCGCCGGCAAGCCGCTGGTGAGCGGCGCGGCGATTCGCCTTGAGGGGCAACTCTCGGTGTTCGATCCGCGCCGTCCGGAAAGCCCCTGTTACCACTGCTTGTACGGGCACGGCAGCGAAGCCGAACTGACCTGCAGCGAGGCTGGCGTCATCGGTCCGCTGGTTGGCCTGGTCGGCAGCTTGCAAGCCCTGGAAGCCTTGAAGCTGCTGGCCGGTTTCGGCGAGCCGCTGGTCGGCCGCCTGCTGCTGATCGATGCCCTGGGTACGAAATTCCGTGAGCTGCGGGTCAAGCGCGATCCGCAGTGCAGCGTCTGTGGTGGCGGCGATGCGTGACGCACCGATCGCGGTAATCGACTCTGGCGTCGGCGGCTTGTCGGTGCTCAAGGAAATCCAGGCCCTGCTGCCCAATGAGTCGCTGTTCTATGTCGCCGACTGCGGGCATATCCCCTACGGCGAAAAGAGCCCGGAGTACATTCGCCAGCGCTGCGCGGCGATCTCTGGTTTCTGTCGCGAGCAAGGTGCCAAGGCGCTGGTGATTGCCTGCAATACCGCCACGGTGGCCGCTGCCGCCGATTTGCGCCAGCGTTACCCGGACTGGCCGCTGGTGGCCATGGAGCCGGCGGTCAAACCCGCGGCGGCGGCCACCCGCAGTGGTGTGGTCGGCGTGCTGGCGACCACCGGGACCTTGCAAAGCGCCAAGTTCGCCGCCTTGCTCGACCGTTTTGCCAACGATGTACGGGTGATCACCCAGCCTTGCCCTGGCCTGGTGGAAATGATTGAAGACGGCGATTTGCACAGCGAGGCCTTGCGCCAGTTGCTGCGCAGCTATGTCGAGCCCTTGTTGGCGGCGGGCTGCGACACCATTATCCTCGGCTGCACCCACTATCCCTTCCTCAAGCCGCTGTTGCTGGAGATGATTCCGGCGTCCATCAGCCTGATCGACACCGGCGCCGCCGTGGCCCGGCAACTTCAGCGCCTGCTGGAAGCGCGCGACCTGCTGTCCCCGGGACCTGCGCGCGAGGCGCAATTCTGGACCAGCGCCGATCCGGATCATTTCAGGAAAATTCTGCCGATGCTCTGGCAGAAGTCCGGGGTTGTGCAAAGCTTCACAGGGTAAACGTCGGCATAGAGCGGCGAATCCCCGTGAACCCAGGCTTAACGCCAAGCTTCATATTGCGTATTGCGGGGAGCTGTTTGGCTGCACCTGAAATGCGTTGGAAATAGGATATTTCTCATGAAGCGATTGTTCTGCCTGGCTGCATTTGCGGCCACCCTGGGGTATGGCGCCATGGCACAGGCGGCCGGTGTCGAATTCTCCGTTGGCCAGACCAGTGATTCGACCCGGGCCTATCGCCTGGGCCTGCAATCGAACTGGGACAAAAGCTGGCTGCAAAGCGATGTGGGCCGCCTGACCGGCTACTGGAGCGGGGCCTACACCTACTGGGAAGGCGACAAGAGTCCCAGCAATCACAGCCTGTCGTTCTCCCCCGTATTCGTCTACGAGTTTTCCGGGGCCTCGATCAAACCCTATATCGAGGCGGGGATCGGCGTTGCCCTGTTTGCCCACACCGAAGTGGAAGACAACAAACTGGGCTCGGCCTTCCTCTTCGAGGACCGCTTGGGTTTCGGCCTGCGTTTCGCCGGTGGACAGGAGGTGGGGATCCGCGCGACCCACTATTCCAACGCCGGTATCCGCACGCCGAACGAGGGCATCGAAAGCTACGCCTTGCACTACACGATACCGTTGTAACGGCTGTTCGTTCAGCGTCAGCCTCCTTCGCTCTGGCGTTTGAAGCGGGCCAGCGCGGCAAATACATCGTCGTCATCGATGGGGTAGCGATCGATCTGGATCAACGTCCAGTCGCCGTTGTCCCCGAGCTTTTCCAGCGCCTCGTCCGTTCCGATGTAGCCCCAGAGGGCACTGTGATTACTGGCGCGACAGCTGCGCGGGAAGTGTTCCTGCAGCGCCTGGCGTGTCGCGTCCGCGGCAGCCCACCGTTGCACACCGGCCTTGAGTCCGCTGACGCCAGTGAACTCGCTCAATGCCGGGGTTGACGCGGGCACCCACAACAACAGCGTACCCTGCTGGGGATCGCCGAGTATCAGGATGTCATCGGACGTATAGCCGTTGATACTCAAGCGGTGCACCTGCACCTGGCGCGGTCCCGGAGTCGGGTGCTCGCGTTCGTGGCGGGGCAGCAGTTGCAGCATCATTGGGTACGCGGTGTCCGAGTAGTCGCCTTGCAGGCGCGCGCGCTGCACCTCCAGCCGGTATTGCGCCCGCAGATAATCGCCATAGTACTGCTCGTTGCCGGGCAAGCCGTCGGCCGGGTGGGCACTCCAGAATCCCGCCGAGCGCCCGCCGAACTTCTGATACTCGGCGTTCAGATAAGCCGTCAGTTCGACCAGTGTCGCGGCGGCCTCCTGGACTTTCTCGCGCTGCGGGCTGGGGGCGATCACCAGCATTTCGGGTGACGCCGGGATCTGGTACAGCTCCTCGCCGTGATCCTCCCCGTCCACGGGAATGGCCGCGAAGCTGCCATCGGTGGGTCGATAGTAGATGCCACGGCCCGGACATTCCGGCACCGACAGGTCTTCGACAAGCACCGGCGTGCCCAATGGCTGCTGGCCTTGCAGCGTTTGCAGGCGCTGCACCAGCGTACTCATGTTCTCGTGGTCCCGGGCGCTCAGGGTCACCAGCATGCAGCGCCCGCCGGCAAGATCCAGCCGGTAGGCCTCATCGCGCTGGTTGACCGCATACAGGACTTCATTGCCCTGAACCTGTACCACGACGTCACCCACCGTCAGCCGGCCGGGCTCAAGCCGCATGTCGTCCGGGCGACCCAGGTGATCGGTGTGCAGCACCCAGGTGGAGGGCCTGGACGTGGTGCAACTGGACAGATTGATCGTCGCGCCGTCACTCAGGTAGAGGTCATATTGGCTACCCTGGCCTTCGATGTCGTAGCTCAGGTACTGAGCCCCTTGCGTCAAATCGTCCATGACCAACGGCGGCGCGGTCTGCCCCAGGCTGACCCGGATACGCGTGGCTTGGTAGTGAGGCTCGAGCTTTTCCACGACCTTCTGGAAGACCGCGACCCATTCGGCTTCGATGAACTTGCCCTGGGTCTTTTGTTCGAGGGCCTTGAACACCTGCAGTTCGGCGTCATTGCGCTGGGTGGCGCCCACCAGCCAGCCGTATTGCGGCAGGTAGGTGTGCTTGGGCGTGCCCGGAAGATGCAGCATCCGGATGCTCTGCGAAACGGGCAACGGCCTCTGCCTGGGCAGTTCCAGGACCAGGCCGACATCAATCGCCTGGCGTTCGTCCAGGACTACGCGTGGATCGCCCGACGACAAATAGTCGACGGTGTAGATCTTCGGGCTGCCCAGGTAGACCTGGCCGTTGCGCTGATCCAGATGGGTCACCACCACGGGACCGTCCATGCGCAGCGCATGGGTGTCAGGATCCTCGACATACCCGGCGCGATAGGCCTGGACCTCCCGGGTGAATTGCTCGCCCGTGGCCAGGACCTGGTGGGCCTTGGCGAAGAACACCGACACCAGGCTGCTGGCGCCCAGGCCCAGGCCGGCCAGGGGTATCGACAGCGGACCGAGGAACTCGGCGCCCTCGGCAAATCCGGCCAGTACCGTGCCCAGCGCGAGGGTATCGAGCCCGACGTTGGTGCCGTAGGTGGCTTTTTCCTCGGCGCTCTCGGCATGGGCCAGCAGGTAACTGTCCACTCCGAGGCTGGCCAGGACCAGCAAGGCATTGCCGGCAGCCAGCAATCCACCCAGGGTCAGCGTCTTGCCGCCCAGGCGGATACCCCGGCCGGCCTTGTCCAGCAGGCTGAGGCTCTCTGCGCCCAGGTGCCCGGCATCCTTCAGGCCGAGGTAAATCGCCCGGGCGAGTATTGTCCCGTCGCAGGTTACGCCGACGACCACCTGGGCCAGTTGCGTGTAGAACTGCACCTGGACCGCGCTGGCCAGTTCCGCCGACAAGACATGGCGCCTGCCGCTATTGAGCAGCAACAGCGCGAAGCCGGTATTCAGGCTGTTCAGGCCATCGAGTTGGGCCAGGCCGTGGACCACCTCATGGTGGGTGACGCCTGGGCGCGGGAGTAACTGGCCGCCCTGGAATTCGAAGTGTTGGTGGATTGTGTCTACGCAGTTGCGGATGCGTGTCGAGAGCCTGGCCAGTGCGCTGTTTTTCTCCAGTTCCAGGTGCTGGCGGGATGTACTGGCCAGGCCGATCAGCGGCATCGTGTAACCTGCGGCGCTGGATTCGATGGCGTTGAGGTCGGGGACCCGGCCGGACACTGCCGCGTCGGCTCCGAGCCTTTGCCACTCCTGTTGCGCGGCCTGGCCCAACTCGGCGAACGCGCTACGTTGCATCCGGGATTGCTCGGCCATGGGGGGATAGGGCCTGCGCACATCGCCGCCCAGCCCCGGTGCGTCCATAAGCTGCCACGAACCGTCGGTACGGCGTTGCACCTCATAGGTCGAGCGCCTGAAACCTTCGGTGGCATGGATGATCCTGAACCGGTCGCGGAAGGCCCGGACTTCGTAGCGCAGGCCTTCATGGAGGATGTACGTCCTCCCGTCCGGCGTGCGATACAGGCCTCGCGCATCCGGTCCGGCCGGATCCAGCGCCGATCGGCTGTGCATCTCATATCCCCTAAGCCAGGCTGGCTGCGACTGCGTCGAAGGTCCGGCTTCTCCTGTGTTCGGAAGAGCCGCGTTCAGCACTCTGTTCAGTTGGGCCAGGCTGCTGAGCGTGTGGAGCGGGTTGGCCAGTGCATGTCGAATCCTGGCATTGTCATGGGTGTTGCTGGTCAGTTGGGTCCACATCTTGTCGAGGACCCGGCCCGATTTCTTCCTGAGCAAGGCAAACAGTTCGGGTGTATCGAGCAGAAGCTGGAGCCTGGCATTGGCGAGATAGGCCGATCGGAAGCAATGTCGGCTCCATGAAGGGGCATTGGTCTTGAAGGGCAAAAGCAGGGGCGCGATTTCCTGGAAGCCCATTTGCCGGGCTACAGCCAGCAGTTCCTGCTGATGTTCGAGGAGTCGGGTCAACACGTCGTCAGTCAACGACTTTATCCCGTCTGCGTTTTCCAGCAGGTTGATACGGATGATGCCGGCATCCGCGCAGCGGGCGATCAATCGCAGTCTGTCCGTTGAAATTTGCGGGTCGTGGAGCAAATGGGCGATTTGATGGGTGTTGAGCCCCTCTTCCAGGGGCGGGGTCAGGTTCGCTGAACTGAAAATGATATCGACCCGCTCCAGCAGCGCCGGGACGCGACCGAGCACGGCCCTGATCAAGTCACGTCGCGCGCTGATCTGATTGCCGATGTGCTGGAGTGCATACAGGCGTAGCTGGGTGGCTGTCACCCCATACTCCAGCAGGATATGCCGGACGCTGTCATTGAAAATGAAGGTGTGGTGAATCAGGAAGTCGATATCTGTCGCTTGTGAGGGCCCGATCAACAGCGTTTCCAGCAGCAGCCTGCGCCGCGGCTCGTCGACCCACAGGGACAGTTCCGGACGAGGGGCGGCATCAATATAGCGATCAATGATCTGGCGTATTTCGGCGGGTAGCGGGCGCAGGTCATGGCGCTCACGAACGGAGTTGAACGCATCGTCGACGGCGGCTCTGATCCTCGGTGAGCGTGACGGCAAGGTCGTCTCCAGGTAACGGATGACCGGCTGAAAGAGACCGTACGGATTGGCGGAGCCCTTGAGGATGGCGGTCAACTCTCGATAGCTGCTATCGCCCAGCCAGATATTCAGCTCCAGGCAATGCTCCAGTGCCTGGGCATAGAGAGGCAAATGCTCCGCGGTCACGAAGGGCGCGATATCCGGATTGTGTTCGATATGATCGGCGGCGGCATTACGCAGTCTCTCGACCGTGAATGTGCCGGGCTCATGGCCCCGGTTCAGCGACAGGGCCACGGCATGAAAGAAGCTGTCCTGTCCGGCGGGGACGTCCACCGGGTTGCCGTCGAGCCAGACGCGATAATGATTCGGACTGTATCGGTACAGCACCACATCATGGAGGGCACCGAACAGCTCCGGGTTGACCCGGTATCCATAGGTGTCTTCGCGCAGTCCCTGCCGGTAGCGTACCGACCAGCCAAATCCCGGGTCGCGGGCGTCGATAATCACCAGGTTACTGTCTTGCGGCCACTCCGCCAGGCTGGGCATGAGGGGCGCAATGATGTCCATGACCTGCGAGTTCCAGGACCCCAGGCGAACCAGGCCGGCCAGGGTTGAAAGTCGCGCTGAGACGGCAGGAGACAATTGCCCGCTGAGGGATGGCCCCGTCGGCGCACCGCCCAGCAACCGTAGCCGCATTGTGCCGAGGGGCTGGCGTGGCGCAGGGATCGCTTGCAGTACCGGGCCGGCAGTCAGCAAGGTCTTGCCGTCGGCACCCGTCCGGCTGACCAGGGTCGCAATGTCCGTGCTCGCGGGTGGCAGGGTGTCGGTGCCGCTTGTGCCCTGGCGATCTGTCGCCTGGCTGCCGGGCAGCACTGCAATGTCTGTTTGTCCGGTCGCCCTTATTCGCCCCAGCCAATCCTTTCCGGGCAGGAAGGTGCCGATCAAGCCGGCGTTCTTCTGGCCCGCTGCGGTGCCAAATGCCCACTGATCGATGAGTGATTGCCGGTGACTCGCGGGCTTGCCGGGGAGACGCTGGCGGGCCTGCTCGATCAGCGCGTCACGCTGTATTTCGTAGAGGCACTGATGCACGTTGCCCGGCATCGGGATCAGTTGGATGTGAGCGGCGTTTCCCGGGGGCGCCGACTGCAGGGTTGGCGTACTGGATTTTCTCAGCCGCGCGGCAACATAGTCCCGCCACGGCGGTTCCTGGAAATACCGGTCCAGGTCACCGCGTTGGCTCAGTACCCTGAGGTCGTTGTCATCGGCTGAATCCGGGGTATGCAGCACCACACTCGGGTCGTCCGGGTCCGCGCTGGTGATCGCGAGTACGCCGCCGCCAATGATATGGAGTGTGCTCTGGGCATTCTCGTGATGTACCCACAAACCCAGCGCGTTGGCGCTGATGACGTGTGTGCCGATCGTGGGGCGAGTGGCCGGGGTCGGATAGTCGAGCACCACCTGGACCCACTGTCGCTGGCGCGCAGGGATTCGGCCAAGGAGCGTGGCGTCTAGCAGCGCCAGTTGCAGGCACGCGGCATTGGCGTATTGCCAGGTATCGCGTATCGCCTGTGCCCGCTGCGCGCTGGTCGAGACCGACGGCTGCTCGCTCAGGGCCTGGACGATGGCATCCAGTACTGCCTGGTCCGGGATGCTCGGCCCGCCGCGGCTGTCGTTGGGCGAGGTTGGCGGCAGTGCATCGATCAAGGCCAGGGCCAGCGCCAGGCTGCCGGCCTGCACTTTGTCGGCGGCTACTCTGTAGCGCTGCCAATCTTGCCTGTCGGCCTCCTTGAAGACTTGCCGCCAGATCCTGTATTGCAAGGCTTGTGTGCGCCGATTCACGCGCGTGCCGATATCCAGAATGTCACGCAGGTCCGCAGCGGCTTCGAGGCGTTCCAGCATTGCCTTCGACGTGTCCGCCGGGAAGGCGGCAAACACATCGTTCACCTGCTTTTGCTGGGCGTTGCACAGTGACCGGACCTGCCAGTCGAACAGGTTTTCGTGCTTGTCATCGCTGGCACTGAAACGGTCCGCGATTTTTTGCCCGGTTCGCACCAGCAGTGTCGTGTACAGGATTCTGAGGGAGGAAAAGGCTTCGAGACCATATTCCAGGGTGTAGAGCACGACCCGTCCGAGATCACTGTGGGTCTCGACCACTTTCTTGCCCTTGAACTGCTTCGGGTCGGGATCGCTGCCCTGCAGCACGGCGCCGTCGTGGCTGGTGATCACGAGTGCGCCAGGCCATGGGGCCGAGGTGTTTTTTTCCAGGAAGGTAATGCCATACACCCCGGGTCGATGGACGACGGGCAGGACCGGCAGTGCACTTTCCCGTTGTTCCCGTGTGGGCAGGCTCAGTACCTGATCAATCAGTTGCCGGTCGTCGGCGTCCAGCGTCCCATCGACGCTGCGCAGTTGCGCCTCGGCCCGCAGTTGCGTCTCCAGGGTCAGTGCGAGCCATTGATCGGAGGGCAAACCGCCGGTGGCGCTATTGGGTTGTGTCCAGAACTGCTCCAGCTGCGCCAGATAACCCTGTCGGAGTTGGCGTATCAGCTCAGTCTTGTCGGTCGCCGGATTCACCTTGGGCATGGCCGGGCGCGGCAGTTCATCGAGCAGGGCGACCACTTGCGCATTGGAGGTGTTGAGCGACAGCAACTGCTGCGACTGGAGTGGCGCGCTGTCGGTCGGCGCCGGCAGGGTATCGGCTGCGCAGGGGGGCGAAATACAGGGAGGGTCTAGGGTCTTCATGAGCCAGTGATCTCAGGGTCCGGGGACAACATTGAGTTGCCCGCTACTTGTGACGTGCGGTCCCAAGTGTGGATTGAGCGGGTTCACCGGATATATGAGACGTGTCTTTGACTTGGGGATGAAATCGCCCTGATTCGGCCCTTCGATTCAGCGATATGCCGTGGCGATTCCGCGGCGCTCTTCCAGGCAGTCCTCCGAGCCTGTTTCGAACTCGCGGCAGATCAGCGGGCGTTTCTCGTAGATGGTGCAGCGCATGCTGTCGCGATCCAGTGCCGCGCACCAGCCGTCGTCCAGGCGCAACATCACTTCGCCGCCCCAGTCGTCGATGTCGATGTAGCGTTCGGGGACACCGGTATCAGTGATCAACATGACCTCCAGCCGGCAGCAGCAGGCCGCGCAGGAAGAGCAACTGATTGCCGGTGGGGTGAGGTCGGTCAGGGGAATCGTGGTCATGGGCGCCAGTGTATGCCGTTGCCACGGCGCTGTATGCCCGCAGGGCATGTCTCTCGATAGCCGGATACCGCATGGCCTTGGCGTGTCAGGTGCCTACTTCCCCTGTACCTGTGTTCGGTGCCGGGCATGGCGCTTGAACCCAAGCCTGTCGGATCTGTTTGAGGGGAATAGTCTGTATGAATGACGCAATCACACTGTCGGGCCCGTCGCTTGAGCACGAGATCGAGGCGGCCAAGGCGCTTTTCGCCCAGCCGCCGACGTTGCGGGAAGTGGCCTTGTCGGCCATCCAGGGGTATTTTTTCAGCCGCTGGAATCCGCAGCGCAATGCCTCGCATCTGTATGTCGGCAAACTCCAATGGCTGGAGCGCGATGGAAAAAGGTTCTCGGGCGGCTTTCAATACCGGGCCGTGATCGACCTGGTGCTGGAGCATTTCATGACCGGAGTCGCGCCGGTTTTTACCGCCGAGCATGTGCTGGAGATCAAGCTCGACAGTTTGCCCGGCGACCGGCTTGTGGTGAATGCGCCGGCCATCCAGGCCGTGCTCGGGTCCTGGGGCGATATCCTGCTGAAACTCTATCAGCAGGCATTGGTCGACTACTGGAACGCTGAGGATGAGGACGGTTACAGCCGCTTTTATCGTCTTGGCAGGATACTGGTGCGGATGTTGTCCGCCGATCGTGAACAGCATCGGGCCTTTCTGTCGATCAATCTGGAAAGGCCCGAGACGCAGCTTGCCCTCTATGGCGTGCAGGCCGTGAGCAAGGACACCTGGGGCGGCGCTTATCCGGAAGCCTTGCCCGTGCTGGTGGCCCGCCGCAAGGAACGGGGGATCGAGCAGAACCCGCTGGTGCTCAGCCTGGCCAAAGGCCTTTTCAGGGCCGACAGCACGGACATCGGGCAACTGGTGCCCTTGTTCATGAGTGTCCGGGCCAATGGTCGGAATATCGAGTATCGCGAGCGTCTGCTCTGGCAGTCCGGCGACCCGGATCTGCAGTTGGAACAGGCCTTCGCCAGGCTTGCCGAAACCCTGCTGGAAAACCAGCTTCAGGCGATTTCGCTGATCGGGCTCGATAGCGAGTGGACGCTCGAAGACTACCAGCGCCAGCTCGATCTGATTACCCGTACGGATGACTGGTTTTTCACGCCGGTGCGGGCAGAGCCCCATACCGTGGTCGAGTTGCCCGAAGCGCTGGCAACCCTTAGTGACGGCTTGCCGCATTGGTTGCTGGGGGCGCCGAGCGAAGACCTCGGCACCTACCGCGCCCTGCTGGAAAAACTCGCCGAGGTACAGCGCGCATCGGGCGGCAAGGCCTTTCTCGATGATGTGGGTGATCTGCCAGGCTTCGCCGCCAAGGCGTTGCTCAAGAAGATGGGCGAGGACCATCCGCAAACCGCCGATATCGCCAGCCCCGACGATATTCACCTGGAACTCGACAAGGTCATCGCGGTGGCCGCTGCCGGGGGCGCGGGCGGGGCGCTGGGGACGGTGGAAAAGGTGCGCATGAGCCTGACCGAGTTTGCCCTGGAGAATCTCGGCGGCTTTCGGCACGCGAAGATGGCGATCAGTATCCGCCTCTGTGGCGTGGAAAAGCCGCTGCCCGAATGGCTGACCCCGGACTACGTCAAGGGACTGGTCACGTTTGTCGATATCGGGCGAACCTACCTGGATGCGCTCAAGGCCAAGCTGATCGATGATGCCGATGAGGCTCGGCGGCGGGAAGGCCTGTTCAGCGAGCAACTGCGGGTGCAATTGCCCATGGCGGCGCTGGAGCTGAAGATTCGCGGCGAAGCGAATTTCGACGAAGCGGGATACCGCACTGTCGAAGCGGTCTTGCAGCCCGAAGCGGTGAAGCGTCAGGTGGCGGGCCAGGAGATCGTCCTGCGCGCCCTGGCCTTCAAGGCCGAAACCGATGCGCCAGCGGATGTCGTGGCGTCGATGTTCATTATCGGCCCGCGGGACACTCGCCATGGCCCGTTTATTCTCTATCGTCCGCTGCTCGCCAAGGCCGGCCCCCAGGCGTCGGTCTTCCAGCAGTTCCAGTCGGCACCGGGCCAGGACTTTTGTCCTCACGACAACGACGCCCGTCCCACGCCTCCGGTCGAGCCACTCCTGCAATACCCGACGTTGGCGGCGCTGTTCGAGGCGCTCAAGCAACCCGGTGAATTGCAGGACAGCGTTCTGACCTGGTTGAGCGATGAGGCCCGGCGTACCTATGCCAATGGCGGCTTTGTCGAACCCCATCTGCGGCGCTCGTTCGAGGACGATTTTGCCGCGCTGCTGCCGGTGGCGCCGGCCACGCTCGATGAGGCGGTGGTCCAGGGCGACTACCTGCATCATCTGTTCGTCTCGATGGCCAGGACCCTGATCGCCCTGGCGGACCGGCAATCGGTGTCCAATGCCGAATTGCGCTGGAACACCTTGAAGGAGGGCGGCTGGCAACTGTTCAACGTGGTGCTGATGTTTATCCGTGGTCCGGCGGCGGTGGCCGGCTGGATTTTCGCCGTGGTCGCCAGTGTCGATGCCGACTTTCGACGGCTGCAGGAAAAGGACCCCGGGGCCAAGGCCAGTGGCTGGGCCGATGTCCTGGTGAATATCGCCTTTATTCTCGGGCATCGCTTGAGCCATCAGCAGGCGCGCGCCAAGGCCCCGAGACAGATCCCGATAGACGAGGGCCAGCGCCCGCCGCACCGGGCCACGGTCAGCGAAGGGCCGGACCGGCTGCTGCCGATGAAACTGGACAATCCCGTGGCGCCCGGCACGCTCTCCCCGCGTCCGAGTGTGAGTTCGTTCACCTTGAAGATTTACCCGTATCCCTGGCCCGAGCCCAAGACCCTGGGGGAAGTCGTCGCCTCCGGTGACTTGAAGGGACTGATCCGCTTGAAGGAGTCAAACCGGCTGGCGGCCTACTTCGGTGGCTGGCTGTTTGCTGTGAAGACGGATAGCGAGGGCAATGTCCAGGTGGTCGCGCCGGACGGTCGTAGCGAAGGGTTCTACCTGAAAAACGATGGCGCGGGAACCTGGACGCCGGACTTGAAGCTGCGTCTGCGCGGCGGGTCGGGGCGCCCGGGAAACATCGGCAAAAGAAGAGCCGCCCTGCTTGAGGAAAAGCGCCGGGAGCAGGAACAGCGGGAGCGGGTCGGTTCGCGCTTCATGGAGGAGTGGAATAAGGGGGTTGAGGAGCAGGGGACGCGGGCGGAGGCGCTGCTTCCCGAGTCGCAAGCCTTGAGGGCGATGGAAGGTAATCCCGAGCGCTATACCGACCAGCAGTGGTTCGCCCGAATGGACCGGCTCGGCGAGCGGGTAAAAGCCTTTGTCGACGGTTACGAGCAACAGATCAACACGTTGCGGATGAACGAAACCGTCCTCCTGCGGGGATACAAGGGGACACTCTTTGCCTGCTTGCATCAGTTCGTCGTGGGGATGCAGTTTGCCCTGGACTCGATCAAGATCGTCGAACTTCGTTGCCAGCGGATCATGGGGCGGCTGCCCTATCAGGATGCTGCGGGTCGGGTCTTGCCGGAAAGGCAACAGGCGGAGCAACGGGAAAACCGCGCCGCGGACCTGTATATCGACTGGGCAGAGCGAGAGAAACAGGCGTTTACCGAACTGGGCCGCCATCGCAACCGGGATCTGACGGAATACCAGGGTATCCACGAGGTCAGGGGCCAAGGGAGCAATGTGCCTGGATTGAAAGCCGTCAGGGCCTGCCGGCTCGGGTTGTATTGTTTCCGGGAGCTGGATCCGCAGCACCTTGAGAGCGATATCTGGACGAAGTTCGAAGATCTGCGCAGTGCCTTGGCTTCCCAGTCCATTCTCGACGAGCGGTCTGCCTTGCCCCTGTCCGCCGAGGCCGACATGGAGGTGCTCAACACCTGTGTGAGCCAATATAACGAAGTGCTGGCCATGCTTGAGTACAAGACCGGCTTGTTGCCGCAAGGTACCCGTCTGGTCTGGGGCGATCTGTTTGTCCGGCGCCTGGTCGAGTTGCAGCAGGAGGCCGAGCGCAGCCTGGTCGAGCGCATCGAGGCGCAGGCCCCGGAGCAGGACGAACCTGAGCTACCGTCGCAACAACCCGGCAAGACCCGGAAGGTCATCCGTACCCGGCGCAAGAAAAACTACCTCGGCTATGTTCGGGACACGCGTCAGGATGGCCATGAGGTCGTCGAGTTGATGGACCCCCAGACCGGCCAACCGATCGATTCCTTTGTTGAAGAAGAGGACGGCTACTGGCAGCCGCTGCCCAAGCCGGCGGCCGCCCCCTTGCCCAGACCCCTGCCGCAGCCGGGCCTCAAGCGCCTGGTGCAGATGGCCGAGAGCCAGATCCGCCAGGCCGCCCGGGAGGTCGAGATGGCCAAGCGGCAGATCCCCGTCGCCAAGGACCCGGTCTATCTGCAGGATGTGCTCGAAGTCCGGGCGCGGGAGCTGGAGGCGCTGGCCGGGCAAATCGATCGTGCGCAGGCCGAGTCGAGCAGTTCGGTGACCCAAAGCGAAATTTCCGCCGCCAAGGTTCAGGTTTCGGAACTGCGCCTCCAGGCCGGGACCGTCAGGCATGAGGGATTGCTGGCGCGAATCGCCGTGACCAAGTCGAGTGCACCGGACACCGAACGGTTGCTGTTTCTCAAGGAACACAACGAGGTCGAGATCTTTCGCCACGGGCCGCGGACAAAACTCGGGAAAGAGGATTTTCTCCAGGAGTATGTGGTGCGTGACAAGGCGGCCGGCAAGAACATCTGGGTGGCGCATTTCCACTATCCCGAAAAAGCCACCCCGGAGGAGTTGTTCGTGATGCGCGGCGCCTTGGGCAAGGATGGCAAGCCACAAGCCCATGGCGCCCATCTTAAGCGCTGGGACGAGCGTTTTCTCGGGATCAAGGCCCAGGCCCGGGCCGAGCAGGAGCGGTTTGAACGCATTCGCCAAGGCCAGCCCGGGCGCGCCCTCGAAGTGTTCCGGATCTGGCGCAGCGAGATCAGCCTGAACATGGCGCGCCAGCTGTTTTTCAATGCCTCTGAACGGGAAGTCGTGGTGCGTGAGCAACTGCGCAAGCTCTAGCCCGTCCGGGCCAGGGCGCGGCCAACAGCCGTCTTAACTATCGAAACGCCCGAGCAGCGGTTGTGTTCGGGCGGTCGGCCTGGCCAGCAGCAATTGCGCGGTGCCGATGCTGCGTTCGAGGAAACCGCCCTCGCAATAGCACAGGTAGAACTCCCACAAGCGCAGGAAATAGTCGTCGTAGCCCAGTTCGCCCAGCCGCCCGTGAGCCCGGCGGAAGTTCTCGTGCCACAGGCGCAGGGTGCGCGCGTAGTGCAGGCCGAAGTCCTCCATGTGCAGCAGGTTCATGTCGGTTTCGCGGCTGACCACCTCGAGCATCTTCTGCACGCTGGGCAGGGCGCCGCCGGGGAAGATGTAGCGCTGGATGAAATCGACCGTGCTCTTGGCCTGCTCATAGCGTTGTTCGCGGATGGTGATGGCCTGCAGCAGCATCAGGCCATCGCTCTTGAGCAGGTGCGCGCATTGCTTGAAATAGTTGTCGAGGAACTGATGGCCGACGGCTTCGATCATCTCGATGGACACCAGCTTGTCGTATTGGCCGCTGAGGTCGCGATAGTCTTCGAGGAGCAACGTGATCTGGTCTTGCAGGCCCAGGCTGTCGATGCGTTGCCGGGTGTAGGCGAACTGTTCCCGGGACAACGTGGTGGTGGTGACCTTGCAGCCGTAATGCTGCGCGGCATAAATCGCCATGCTGCCCCAGCCGGTGCCGATCTCCAGCAAATGGTCTCCCGGTTGCAGGTCGAGCTTCTGGCAGATGCGTTCCAGCTTGTTCAGCTGGGCCTGTTCGAGGCTGTCGTCGGGACTGAGGAACTGCGCGGCGGAATACATCATGGTCGGGTCGAGAAACTGTTCGAACAGTTCGTTGCCGAGGTCGTAGTGTGCTGCGATATTTTTCCGCGAACCCTTGCGGGTATTGCGGTTGAGCCAGTGCAGGGCCTGGATGAACGGCCGACCGAGTCGGGCCAGGCCACTCTCCATGGCATCGAGCACTTCCAGGTTGCTGACAAATACCCGCACCACCGCGGTCAGGTCCGGGCTGCTCCAGTAGCCATGGATAAAGGCTTCCCCGGCGCCGATGGAACCGTTGCCGGCGACCATGCCCCAGGCCGCCGGGTCGTGGATATGGATCTCGCCTTGCAGGCTGGCGTCGGCGTGGCCGAACAGTTGCCGCTCGCCGTCTTCGACCACCAGCAACTGGCCATGACGCAGTTGGTTCAGTTGGCGCAGCACACCCCGGCGCAAGACGGCGCTGGACAGGCTGTTGGCGCTGAACCGATTGGCCCTGGTCACCAGGCTAGAACTTTTCATGGCGTTGCTCATGGTGTCGCTCCTCGGTTTGCGTGGCGGCAAGGCTGAAGGCGCCGTCGGCGGCCTGGTGGGAGAAAATCGGTATGCGTTTGAGAAACAGGCGCAGGGCTTGCCAGTAGATCGCCAGGCAGGTCTTGGCGGTCATCCAGGGAAAGCGCCGCAGGTAGCGGTGCAGGCTGGCGCGATCAAGGGTTTCGCGGTGCAGGCTGAGGGTCGCGTCGAAGACCTTGAGGTCGCCCTGCCAGTCGGCCATGTGCACGCCGAGTCGTTCGGCGGGTGGGCTGAAGCTCATGCGGTATTCCAGGTCCCGGGGCAGGAACGGCGAGACATGGAACGCCTTGGCCACGCTGACGTGCTGGTGGCCTTCGCCCTCGGCGGGCAGTACGTAGTGGTAGTGCTCGCCCCAGGGGGTGTTGGTGACTTCGCAGAGAATCGCCAGCAGTTTTCCGTCGAGGTCATGGCAGTAGAAGAAGCTCACCGGGTTGAACGCCAGGCCCCAACTGCGGGCCTGGGTCAACAGGCGGATCGGGCCTTGCGGGGGTTGCCCGAGGGCTTCACCGACTTGCTGGCGAACGGCATCGATCAGGCGCATGCCCTGGCGCGTGAAGCTGCGCAGGTAGTCGGTTTCGCGAAAGGCGAAGGGCGCCAGGCGCTGGCTGCCGGCCAGGGGCGAGAGCCCGAGTACCGCGTCCTGTTCGTCGAGGTCCAGGTACAGCAGGCCGATCCGGTAGCGGAACCCATGGGCCCGTGGCGAAAAGCGCCGGTGGCTGATCCAGCCGCTGTACAGGGCGCTGTTCACAGGGACTCACCAAAGGCGGCGCAGACCCGCAGGGCGCTGGTCACGCCGTCTTCGTGGAAGCCGTTGGCCCAGTAGGCGCCGCAATAGTAGGTATGTCGGGCGCCATACAATTCTTCCCAACGATTCTGCGCGGCGACAGCGCTCAGGCTGTACTGCGGATGGGCATAGGTGTAGCGGGCGAGGATCTTCAGCGGATTGATCTCTGCACTCTGGTTGAGGCTGACACAGAAGGTGGTGTCGCTCTCGATGCCCTGCAGGATGTTCATGTTGTAGGTGACGGCGGCCAGGCGTTGGCCTTCGCCGCCCAGGCGATAGTTCCAACTGGCCCAGGCCAGCCGGCGATCCGGCAGCAGGCGGGTGTCGGTGTGCAGCACCACCTCGTTGTCCGCGTAGGGCAGGGCGCCGAGGATTTGCTTTTCGGCCTCGCTGGGGGCGGCGAGCAGGCGCAGCGCCTGGTCACTGTGGCAAGCGAAGATCACCTTGTCGAAGCGCTCGCTGCCGGCGGCGCTGTGGAGGGTCACGCCGTGCTCATCGCGCTCGACCCGGCTCACCGGGCAGTTGAGGCGGATGTGCTGGCGAAATCCGGCGATCAGCGGCTCGATGTACTGGCGTGAACCGCCTTCGATCACCCGCCATTGCGGGCGATTGCTGACCGAGAGCAGGCCGTGGTTCTTGAAGAAACGCACGAACAGTTGCAGCGGGAAATCGAGCATGTCGGCCAGGGACATCGACCAGATCGCCGCGCCCATGGGCACGATGTAGTGCTGGATAAAGCGCTGGCCATAGCCACCGCTGCGCAGGTAGTCGCCGAGGGTGGTGCTGCTGGCGATGCGTTGCTGTTCGAGGTCGTCGAGGGCCTGGCGATTGAAACGCAGGATGTCGCGCAGCATGCCCCAGAAACCGGGTGACAGCAGGTTGCGCCGCTGGGCGAACAGGCTGTTGAGGTTGTTGCCGTTGTATTCCAGGTTGGTGGCCGGGTCGCGTACCGAAAAGCTCATTTCGGTGGCTTTGTAACCCACGCCGAGGGTGTTCAGCAGGCGGATGAAGTTCGGGTAGGTCCAGTCGTTGAACACGATGAAGCCGGTGTCCACGGCATGGCGCTGGCCATTGACCGTCACGTCGACGGTATGGGTGTGGCCGCCGATCCAGTCGGCGCCTTCGAACAGGGTGATTTCGTGCTGGCGGCTTAGCAGATAGCCGCAGGTCAGCCCCGAGATGCCGCTACCGATCAGGGCAATTTTCATGAGCTGCCCTTGTCGTGGTCAGGGGTGCGAGCCATGCGTTTGCCGATGGCCAGTTGCAGCCGTTTGGGCAGGCGCGAGAGGGGCCAGAGCGCGGCCATGAACAGTGCCGGAAAAGCAATTTCCAGGGGGCGCTGCCTGAGCTTTTCACAGATGTAGGCAGCGGCTTTTTCGGCCGACCAGCTGAGTGGCATGGGGAAGTCGTTTTTCTGGGTCAGCGGGGTGTCGACGAATCCGGGACTGACGACGGTGACGGTGATGCCTTCATGGGCCAGGTCGATGCGCAGGGATTCGAACAGGTAACGCATCCCGGCCTTTGACGCGCCGTAGGCTTCGGCCCGGGGCAGCGGCAGGAAGGTGACCGAACTGGCGATGCCTACCAGATGCGGCTGGAAGCCGGCGCGCAGCAGCGGCAAGGCGGCTTCGATGCAGTAACTGCTGGCCAGCAGGTTGGTGCGCACCACCCGCTCGATGACCGAGGCATCGAAGGCCTGGGCATCGACATATTCACAGGTGCCGGCGTTGAGGATCACCGTGTCCAGGGCGCCCCAGGCCTGGGTGATGCGCTCGCCGATTTCGCGGACCTGCTGGCTGTCGGTCAGGTCGCCGGGCACCAGCAGGACCTGGTCGGGATAACGTTCATCCAGGGCTTGCAGCGGTTCGAGGCTGCGGGCGCTGACGGCCAGCTGCACGCCGTCCTTGAGCAGGATTTCGGCGATGGCCGCGCCGATGCCGCTGCTGGCACCGGTGAGCCAGACACGTCGTGGAGGTGTAATGCTCATCCCAGTCTCCTTTTCAACCAGGCCGTTGCGTGGCCCAGTAGCGGCACGTGGTCATACAACAAAGCCCCGGCATCGAAGTAGTCGCGATGCCGATAGACCTTGTCGAACCACAACAGATGCGAACACCCATCGACGTGAACAGGCCTTCCCCTGGCCAGTCTTGGATGACGATAGCTCATGTGCCAGCGCAGATAACCTTCGCCTTCATCGACGCGATCGAGGCCGTGAATGTTGTATTGCAAATCGCTGATCGAGGCGTACATCTGTGCGAAATAGCGTTCCAGGTTCGCCAGGCCGCTGATCTCGTGCAGCGGGTCGGTGAACAGCACATCGTCGCTGTAGAGTTCGCCGAGGCGTTGCAGGTTGTTCTTGTCCAGCCGGACGAATTGCCGGGCGAAGTGGTGCAGGAACTCACTCATGGGCCCCTCCGAACTCCAGCCGTGTCGGCAGGTTCCTGAAGGCGGCGAGGGCGCGGTCGCGACTGCGGCCCAGATCGACCATGGGCTTTGGATAACCGGCTACGCCGAACAGGCTGCCGAGTGCCGCCGGGTTATGCACAGCCTTTTTGTCCAGGCCGGCCAGTTCCGGTAGCCAGTGCTTGATGAACAGCCCTTCGCGGTCGAATTTTTCCGATTGGCTCAGCGGGTTGAAAATCCGGAAGTAGGGCGCCGCGTCGGTGCCGGTGGACGCGCTCCATTGCCAGCCGCCGTTGTTGGCCGCCAGGTCGCCGTCGATCAGGTGACGCATGAAGAAACGTTCGCCTTCGCGCCAGTCGATCAGCAGGTTCTTGGTCAGGAACATCGCCACCACCATCCGCAGGCGGTTGTGCATCCAGCCGGTTTCAAGCAACTGGCGCATGGCCGCGTCGATGATCGGCAAACCGGTGCGGGCCTCCTGCCAGGCCGCCAGTTCTTCCGGCACCTGGCGCCAGGCCAGGGCTTCGGTTTCCGCGCGGAAGGCGCGCTGCTTCGAGACCCGTGGATAGCCCACCAGGATGTGTTTGTAGAACTCGCGCCAGAGCAGTTCGTTGATCCAGGTGACGGCGCCGGGACTGCCGCTTTCGAACTCGCCCTGGTTGCTTTGCAGCGCCGCGTGCAGGCACTGGCGGGGTGAGATCACGCCGGCGGCGAGGTAGGCGGACAGCTGGCTGGTGCCGGGCTTGGCCGGGAAGTCCCGTTCGTCCTGGTAGTAGTCGATCTGCTGGTCGGCGAAGGTGGCCAGGCGTTGCCGTGCCTCGTCCTCGCCGGCGGGCCAGAGGTCGCGCAGGGCCTGGCTGGGGCGTGCGAATCCTTCGACTTCGCCGGGCAGCGGATCGGCTGCGATCGTCAGCATGGCCTGGGCTTTGGGCGTTGCGATCAGGCGTGGCAAGGCGCCGTGCAGACGGCTGTAGCAGACCTTGCGGAACTGGCTGAAGACCTGGAAGTAGGTGCCGGTGCGGGTCAATACACTGCCCGGCTTGAAGAACAGTTGGTCCAGGTGGCTGTGGAAGCTCACGCCCTGTGTTTCAAGTGCGTCGGCCACGGCCTGGTCGCGGCGGCTTTCGTGAACGCCGTACTCTTCGTTGACGTGCACGGCATCGATCTTCAGCGACTGGCACAAGGTGCCCAGCACCTCGGGCACCTGGTCCCAGGTATGGGCATGACGGACCAGCAGCGGGATATTCAGCGCGGCCAGGGCCTTGCTCAATACCTGCAGGTTGCGCAACCAGAAATCGACCTTGCACGGCGCATCGTCGTGCAGCTGCCATTGCCCGGGTGTTATCAGGTAAACGGCGACCGTCGGCCCTTGCCCGGCGGCTGCGGCCAGGGCGGTGTTGTCATGCAGGCGCAGATCGGTGCGCAGCCAGAGCAGTTGCATAGTCATTCCTTGCTTCGTGGACGAGGGCGCTAGATCAGGCCGAGCCGGGCCAGGCTCTGGTAAGCGGACAACGGGTCTTCGACCAGGGTCATATCAGCGCTCTCCTGGGTACTTACGGATAACTCGGCGAAATGGATGCATACCGTTGGTCCGGCAATCAGGATCGGGCAGTGGATGCCGCTCAGCAGCTTGGGCAGGGTTGCCAGGTTCATTGCCTTGCTCGAATACAGCAGCACCGCGCGACTCTTCAGGTGCTCGCAGGCCAGGGCCAGTTCACTGGCCGGCAGGGGCCAGTCGAAGACTTCCACCGGGCAGTCGGCGCTGCTCACCAGCCAGGCGGTCAGCCACAGGTGGGGCTCCATCGGCAGGTCCGAATGGTTGACCAGCAGGATCGGCGCGCCCTTGAGTTGCCGGTTGTTGTGGTAGACCCGCGCCCCCAGCTTGCTGCGCAGCCAGGTGTAGAAGAACGTCCGCTCCATCTGCCCGCCGAACTGGCCCCGCCAGCGTTGCTCGAGGTCCGCCAGCAGCGGCATCAGCAACTGTTCGCACAAGGTCCGTGGCGGGTACAGCGACATGGCCTGGTTGAAGCGGTCGTCGACCTGGCGCTCGGCCAACTGGCTGATGGCCTGGATCAGGTCCTGGCGCAATGCCTGCCAGTCGTTGGCGGCCGGCTCGCTCGTGGGCGGGCCGCTGTCGAGCAGTTGCTTGATCTGGCTGACCGCGACGCCGCGATTGAGCCAGGTGAGAATGGCCTGGATACGTTGCACGTGTTCAGCGGAAAACAGCCGATGGCCCTTGGGGGTTCGGTGCGGCACCACCAGGCCATAGCGGCGTTCCCAGGCTCGCAGGGTCACGGCGTTGACGCCGGTCTGCCGGGCCACTTCGCGAATGGGCAGCCAGCCCTGTTCCAGTGCGCTGGCGTAATCGACGGGCGCTTCGAGGGAGTCGGTCATATCAGATGGCATTTCGCAGGCTGAGGTTTTCCGGGTGCGGTTGCAGGTACACCTGGCGGGCGATGTAAGGATCGGGGTGTTGCCGGAAGTGGTGCTTGAGCAGGGTCAATGGCACCACCAGTGGCACAATGCCCTGATGGTATTGGCCGATGACCTGCAGCACTTCCTGTTTGTCTTCGGCGCTGATGGATTGCTTCAGGTAGCCGGTGAGGTGTTGCAGGACATTGGTGTGGGTGCGGCGGGTCGCGCATTTTTTCAGGGCGACCATCAACTGGCTGAAATAGCGTGGCCCAATGGTTTCGGCATCAGTGTTGCCCATGCTGCCCAGCAGTTTGCCGAGCACCTTGTACTGCAATGGGTTGTGAGCCATCAGCAGGTATTTGTAGCCGGCGTGGAACTCGGTCAGGCTGCGTCGCGTGAGGCCGGCTTGGCGCAGCTCCTGCCAGGCCGCGTAAGCGAAGACCCGGGTCAGGAAGTTTTCCCGCAACACCGCATCGTTCAGCCGGCCGTCCTCTTCCACCGGCAAGTCGGGGTGTTGCGCGCAAAACGCCTGGGCGTAGATGCCGCGTCCGTCTTCGGCGGGCCGGCCGCCCTCCTGGTAGACCTTGACCCGCTCCAGTCCGCAGGACGGCGACTTCTGCATGAAGATATAGCCGCAGATATCCGTGAGTTCGGCGGCCATCTGATTGCCATAGTCGGCCAGTGCCCGGGTCACATCCGTCTCGGCGTGCACGCTGCCCACGGCCCGTGGCTGCTGTGGGTCGCCCACCAGGCGAATCGGCTCGCGGGGGATGCCCAGGCCGATGGCCGCTTCCGGGCACAGCGGGATGAAATCGAAGTATTCGCTGAGGATGCGGCTGCACAGTCGCGATTCCTTGTGCCCACCGTTGTAGCGCACCTCAATGCCCATCAAGCAGGCGCTGACAGCGATTTTTGGCTTGCGCGGCAACTCGGTGGTGGCGGGCATGGGAACCTCGAGAGAAATACTTGTACAGGCAAGAATGCTTGTACAACTAAAGCTCATCATAGGTTCTGTCTTGTACAAGTCAAATTATTTGTACAGGTTTTCCTGGGCTGTGTTTATTGCCAGCCCATACGCCAGGTCTCGGCATCTTGCAGATGGGTCCAGCTGATGCGCTGGTTGCGTAGGCTCATCACCGCTTGCAGCTCGACTTCGAGCACGGTGCCTTGTTCATCGCGAAACAGTTCGGTGACCAGGAAGTGTTTTTCCCGGTTCAGCGGGCGGGCTGCCGTCCATTTCGACAGCAGCAGCTTGCGCGGGTTGATGCGGTTCAACCCAGGTGTTCCATCAGCCGCCGGGCCGCTTCCTGGCCGCTGAGCCAGGCGCCTTCGACACGTCCCGACAAACACCAGTCGCCACACACGTACAGGCCCAGGTCGGCATCGGCCAGCGCCCCCCATTCCCGTGCCCCGGCCGGACGGGCGTAGAGCCAGCGGTGGGCGAGGGTGAAGACCGGGGCCGGCATGCTGGCGTGCAGCAACTCGGCAAAGGCGCCGTGCAACTGCTCGATCACGGCCTCCTTGGACAGGTCCAGGTGCTGCTTGCTCCAGGTGCTGGTGGCGTGCAGGACCCAGGTGTCGAGGTGGTTGTCGCGGGCCGGCTTGCTGCGGTTGCGGGCCAGCCAGTCGAGGGGGCTGTCCTGCACGAAGCAGCCTTCCATCGGCGTATCCAGTGGCGTATCGAAGGCCAGGGCGATGGCCCAGGTCGGCTCCATCTGCACGCCGGCGGCGGCCCCGGCAAGTTTCGGCGCGGCGGCCAGCAGGGCGGTGGCCTGGGGCGCGGGCGTGGCGATGATCACCTCGCTGAACGGACCGTGGGTGTAGCCTTCGGCATCCTGCAGGTGCCAATGCTGTTCACCACGGAACACCTCGGTGATCCGGCAACTGAAATGTGCCTGGAGGCGGCCGAGCAAGCCGCGGGTAATGGCGCTCATGCGTGGCGTGCCGACCCAGCGGGTCTGCTCGTCCGGCGACAGGCTCAGTTGGCCGTTCTGGAAGTTGTAGAGCTGCGGGTCCCATTCGGCGACCCAGCCTTCACCCTGCCAGCGCTGGACTTCCTTGACGAAACGGCGGTCGCGGGCGGTGAAGTATTGGGCGCCCAGGTCCAGCGCGCCAGCATCGCTGCGCTTGCTGGACATGCGTCCGCCACTGCCGCGACTCTTGTCGAATATTTCGATGGAATACCCGGCATCGTGCAGTGCCCGGGCGGCCGAAAGTCCGGCGATGCCGGCACCGATTATTGCGATGGGTACAGTCATGGGTGGGCCTCGTTACCTGTAAGCACAGACTACGCCGTCAGCAAAACCTGTACAATCTTGTTTTTTGGTATAAGTTACGACCTGCCTGTCGGTTCACTCTGTCCTATTGTTAAAACATATTTCGGTCGAGAGAAAAGAGCCCTGTTTTAAAAATAGACTAACGCTCTCGACAAAACGTTACGCGAGGACGCACTCATGCACATATTGCTGACCGGCGGTACTGGTTTGATCGGACGCCAACTGTGCGCGTACTGGTCGACGCAGGGGCATCGGCTGACGGTGTGGAGCCGTCGACCCGAACAGGTGGCGCGTTTGTGCGGTGCCCAGGTGCGGGGTGTGCGGCATCTCGAGGAGTTGGCCGGCGAGCCGCTGGACGCGGTGATCAACCTGGCCGGCGCGCCGATTGCCGACCGGCTCTGGACCCACAAGCGCAAGGCCCAGCTCTGGAGCAGCCGGATCCAGCTGACCGAAACCCTGCTGGCCTGGCTGGAAGGCCGTGAGCAGCGTCCCGCGGTCCTGATTTCCGGTTCGGCGGTGGGCTGGTACGGCGATGGCGGCGAGCGTGAGCTGACCGAGGATTCGCCGCCGGTCAGCGAGGATTTCGCCAGTCGCCTGTCGATTGCCTGGGAAGAAACCGCGCAGCGCGCCGAGGCCCTGGGGATTCGTGTGGTGCTGGTGCGAACCGGCCTGGTGCTGGCGGCCGAGGGTGGCTTTTTGTCGCGCCTGCTGCTGCCGTTCAAACTGGGGCTGGGCGGCCCGATCGGCAACGGTCGGCAATGGATGCCGTGGATACACGTGCGCGATCAAATCGCCGCGATTGATTTTCTTCTGCATCGTAGTGATGCCCGCGGTCCCTATAATGCCTGCGCGCCCAAGCCGGTTCGCAACAAGACGTTCGCCAAGGCGTTGGGCAAGGTCCTGCATCGCCCGGCGCTGGTTCCGTTGCCGGCCTTTGTCCTGCGCCTGGGCCTGGGTGAGCTGGCGCTGCTGCTGCTCGGTGGCCAGCGCGTGACGCCGGCGCGGTTGCTGGCGGCGGGATTTGTTTTTCAGTTTAACGATCTGCCCGCGGCCCTCGACGATCTCTCGGGCCGCCTCTGAAATAGGACGTTGCATGACCGATCACGCCTTGCTTCTGGTCAACCTGGGTTCTCCGGCTTCCACTTCGGTCGCGGACGTGCGCAGCTACCTCAATCAATTCCTGATGGATCCCTATGTGATCGACCTGCCCTGGCCGGTCCGTCGCTTGCTGGTATCGCTGATCCTGATCAAGCGCCCGGAGCAGTCGGCCCATGCCTATGCCTCGATCTGGTGGGAGGAGGGCTCGCCGCTGGTGGTGCTCAGCCGTCGTTTGCAGCAGCAGATGACCACGCAATGGACCCAGGGCCCGGTGGAGTTGGCGATGCGTTATGGCGAGCCGTCGGTTGAGACGGTGCTGGCCCGCCTGGCCAAGCAAGGCATCCGCAAGGTGACCTTGGCCCCGTTGTATCCGCAATTTGCCGACAGCACCGTGACCACGGTGATCGAGGAAGCCCGTCGGGTGGTGCGCGAGCGCAAGCTCGATGTGCAGTTCTCCATCCTGCAACCCTTCTATGATCAGCCGGAATACCTGGAGGCCCTGGTGACCAGTGCCAGGCCGCATCTGGCCCAGGGTTTCGATCATTTGCTGCTGAGTTTCCACGGTTTGCCGGAGCGGCACCTGACCAAGCTCGATCCCACCGGCAGCCATTGCTTCAAGGATGCCGATTGCTGCAAGAACGCCTCGCCGGCGGTGCTCGCCACCTGCTACCGCGCCCAGTGCCTGCGCACGGCGTCGGCATTTGCCGAGCGCATGGGCCTGGCGGACGGGCAGTGGTCGGTGTCGTTCCAGTCGCGCTTGGGCCGGGCGAAGTGGATCGAACCCTATACCGAGGCGCGCCTGGATGAGTTGGCCAAGGCCGGGGTGAAGAAGCTGCTGGTGATGTGCCCGGCGTTTGTTGCCGATTGCATCGAGACGCTGGAGGAGATCGGTGATCGCGGCCGTGAGCAGTTTGTCGCGGCGGGGGGCGGGGAGTTGGTGCTGGTGCCGTGTTTGAACGATGAGCCGCAGTGGGCGGCGGCGTTGAATACCCTGTGCGAGCGGGCGCCGCTGGCACTGTAGGAGCCAGCAAGCCGACTCCTACAGTTGGCGGACGGCCTTACAACAACGGCTCGTCCGCCTTCTTGTTCTTCCAGCCGTCATTACCCGGCAACAGCAGGTTCAGCGCAATCGCCACAACGGCGCACAGCGCAATACCCTTGAGACCGAAATCATCCGGACCGGTGCCGGTTCCCACCAGCACACCGCCGATACCGAACACCAACGTCACCGAAACGATCACCAGATTGCGTGCCTCGCCCAGATCGATCTTGTGACGGATCAGGGTATTCATCCCCACCGCCGCAATCGAACCGAACAGCAGGCACAGGATCCCGCCCATCACCGGCACCGGAATACTCTGCAGCAGCGCGCCGAACTTGCCGATAAACGCCAGGCTGATGGCAAAGATCGCCGCCCAGGTCATGATTTTCGGGTTGTAGTTCTTGGTCAGCATTACCGCGCCGGTCACTTCGGCATAGGTGGTGTTGGGCGGGCCGCCGAACAGGCCGGCTGCCGTGGTGGCGATACCGTCACCGAGCAAGGTGCGGTGCAGGCCAGGCTTCTTCAGGTAGTCGCGACCGGTCACGCTGCCCACCGCAATCACCCCGCCGATATGCTCGATGGCCGGCGCCAGCGCCACCGGGACAATGAACAGGATCGCCTGCCAGTTGAATTCCGGCGCCGTGAAATGCGGCAGGGCGAACCAGGGAGCGGCGGCGATCTTCGCCGTGTCGACCACGCCGAAATAGAACGACATGGCAAACCCGACCAATACCCCGGAGATGATCGGCACCAGGCGGAAAATGCCCTTGCCGAACACGGCGACGATCAGGGTGGTCAGCAGTGCCGGCATCGAGATCAGCATGGCGGTCTGGTAATGAATCAGCTCGGAACCGTCACCGGCCTTGCCCATCGCCATGTTCGCGGCAATCGGCGCCATGGCCAGGCCGATGGAGATGATCACCGGGCCGATTACCACCGGCGGCAGCAGCCGGTCGATAAAACCGGTGCCCTTGATCTTCACCGCCAGGCCCAGGAAGGTGTAGACGAAACCCGCCGCCATCACCCCACCCATGGTCGCGGCCAGGCCGAACTGGCCCTTGGCGAGGATGATCGGGGTGATAAAGGCAAAGCTCGAAGCGAGGAACACCGGCACCTGACGCCCGGTGACCACCTGGAACAACAGAGTCCCCAGGCCCGCCGTGAACAGCGCGACGTTCGGGTCGAGGCCGGTAATCAGCGGCATCAACACCAGGGCGCCAAAGGCCACGAAAAGCATTTGCGCGCCCGACAGCACGGTGCGCCAGAGCGGGTCGTTGAACTCATCCTGCATATCAGCCGTCCTTCTGTTTGGTGCCGAAGATCTTGTCGCCGGCATCGCCCAGGCCCGGAATGATGTAGCCGTGTTCGTTGAGTTTTTCGTCGACGGACGCGGTGTAGATGGTCACGTCCGGGTGGGCTTTCTCGACCGCGGCGATGCCTTCCGGCGCCGCCACCAGGACCATCGCGCGGATGTCCTTGCAGCCGGCTTTCTTCAGCAGGTCGATGGTCGCGACCATCGAGCCGCCGGTGGCGAGCATCGGGTCGATGATCATCGCCAGGCGTTCGTCGATTTCCGGGACCAGCTTTTCCAGGTAGGTGTGGGCTTCGAGGGTTTCCTCGTTGCGGGCCACGCCCACGGCGCTGACCTTGGCGCCCGGGATCAGGCTGAGCACGCCTTCGAGCATGCCGATACCGGCGCGCAGGATCGGCACCACGGTAATCTTCTTGCCGGCGATCTTCTCGACCTGGACGGTGCCGCACCAGCCCTGGATATCGTAGGTTTCCAGGGGCAGGTCCTTGGTTGCTTCGTAGGTCAGCAACGCTCCGACTTCCTGAGCGAGCTCACGGAAGTTCTTCGTGCTAATGTCAGCGCGGCGCATCAGGCCGAGCTTGTGGCGGATCAGCGGATGGCGGATCTCACGGATGGGCATGGGAATAGGCTCCGGCGGCGGGCAAAAAACGGCTTAGATTAATCTATCCGCAGGTGTTGTCCTATAGATCAGCCGTACGTTAGTCCAGAAACCCTTGATCTGGTCGCGCGGGGTGCGTACCTTTGCCCGCTTTTCTTACATAAGCCCCCTTTTGGAGAGCGCCATGTCCGCTGATCTCGAGCATATCCGTCAAGTCATGCGCGAAGCCGACTGCCTGTACAGCAACGCCGAAGTCGAAGCGGCCATCGCCCGTGTCGGCGCGCAGATCAACGCCGAGCTGGCCGAGAGCAACCCGGTGGTGTTCTGCGTGATGAACGGCGGCCTGATCTTCTGCGGCAAGCTGATGACCCACCTGAACTTCCCGCTGGAAGCTTCGTACCTGCACGCGACCCGCTACCGCAACGAAACCAGCGGCGGCGAGCTGTTCTGGAAAGCCAAGCCGGAAGTGTCGTTCATCGACCGCGATGTGCTGATCATCGACGACATCCTCGACGAAGGGCACACCCTGGGCGCGATCATCGATTTCTGCAAACACGCCGGTGCACGCCGGGTGCACACCGCGGTGCTGATCGACAAGGACCACGACCGCAAGGCCCGTCCGGACCTGAAAGCGGACTACGTCGGCCTGCCGTGCATCGACCGCTACATCTTCGGCTACGGCATGGACTACAAGGGTTACTGGCGCAACGCCGCCGGCATCTACGCCGTCAAGGGGATGTAAGGGATGGGCACGCCCAGCTTTCTCGATGCAACCTTGTTCGCCGAACTGGCCGAGAAAGCGGCGGCGAGTCCCCGTGGCCGGGTTCATCACAACTTTCACCAGATGGACGAGCCCTGCCATCGCATGGCGATCGGCCTGCAGCCCGGCACCTATATAGCGCCCCATCGGCACCTGAGTGCCGACAAGGCGGAAACCTTGCTGGTGCTCAAGGGCAGCCTCGGCCTGCTGGTATTCGATGAGGCGGGTCAGTTGTTGACCAAGCGCGTGTTGCAGGCGGGCGGTGAATGCCCGGGTGTCGACCTGCCGGCCGGGGTGTTCCATGGCCTGGTGATCCTCGAAGCCGACAGCGTGATGTTCGAATGCAAGGCCGGCCCTTATCGTCCGGTGGGCGATGGCGAGCTGGCCGACTGGGCGCCGCGCGAAGGCGATGCCGAAGTGGCCGCCTACCAGGCCTGGATGCGCGCGCAGTTCGATTGAGTGCGTGGCTGACGGGCAGAAAGGTGACTTTGCCGTATCATCAGGCACCTAACGACAGGCAACGGGTTCCCAGGGCATGCTGGCCATCTTTCTCGGTATCTTGACCATCACCGCGCCGGTCTTCGCCATGTTGTTCCTGGGCGTGGTGCTCAAGCGTGTGGGCTGGATCAACGACAGCTTTATCCACACGGCTTCGGCACTGGTGTTCAACGTCACCATGCCGGCGCTGCTGTTTCTCGGCATCCTCCATGCCGATCTGCACGCGGCGTTGCAGCCCAAGGTGCTGGGGTATTTTGCCCTGGCCACCCTGGTGGGCTTTGCCGGCTGTTGGGGCTGGGCGATCTGGCGCTGCCCCGAGATCGATCGCGGGATCTATACCCAGGGCGCCTTTCGCGGCAATAACGGGGTGATCGGCCTGGCCCTGGCGGCGAGCATGTACGGCGCCTACGGGATTTCCCTGGGGGCGATTCTCGCGGCGCTGGTGATCCTGTTCTACAACACCCTGTCGACCATTGTCCTGGCGGTGTACAGCCCGGTGATCAAGTCCGATCCCAGGAGCATCTTCAAGAGTGTGCTGAGCAATCCGCTGATCATCAGCGTGATCGCGGCGGCGCCCTTTGCCTATTTCCAGATCGGCTTGCCCGGCTGGCTGGAGACTTCCGGTAATTACCTGGCGCAGATGACCTTGCCGCTGGCGCTGATCTGCATTGGCGGCACCTTGTCCCTGGCGGCGTTGCGCAAGAGTGGTGACCTGGCGTTGAGTGCGAGCCTGGTGAAAATGGTCGGCATGCCCCTGCTGTCGACGCTGGGCGCCTGGCTCTGCGGCTTTCGTGGGGCGGAGTTGGGGATCCTGTTCCTGTACTTCGGCAGTCCGACGGCCGCGGCGAGCTTCGTCATGGCCCGGGCGGCCAACGGCAATCACGAGCTGGCGGCGGCGATTATCGTGATCACCACCCTGATGGCGGCGATCACGACCAATATCGGGATCTTTGTGTTGCAGTGGTGCGGC
>Ga0302201_10000471_pt1 | contig 36516 bp, 26 predicted proteins | sample II_Bog_N3_2_FD_194586 | JGI IMG/M metagenome (GOLD analysis project Ga0302201, IMG submission 194586) | Peat permafrost microbial communities from Stordalen Mire near Abisko, Sweden - II_Bog_N3_2 | ecosystem: Environmental > Terrestrial > Soil > Wetlands > Peat | place: Sweden: Abisko... | reverse complement strand
TGATCTTTCAGAACATCACGAAACAAGCGGGCCTCAGCGGCTGGCGCCACAAAATGGGAGTGCCGGAGAAAAATTATATTGTCGAGGCCAATGGCTCCGGCGTTGCCTTGCTTGACTACGACAACGATGGATGGCTGGATATCTACCTGGTCAACGGATCGACCTTCGATGCACTCGACGGCAAGGAAGAGCCTCCTCATGCCGCACTCTTCCACAACAACCACGACGGAACTTTTACAGACGTGACCGCGAAGGCCGGCGTGGCCAATGATCGCTGGGGTTACGGCGTCAGCGTTGCCGACTACGACAACGATGGCTGGCCCGACATCTTTGTGGCCAACTACGGGAAGAACCGGCTTTATCACAACAATCACGATGGAACCTTCACCGATGTGGCGGAGAAGGCGGGCGTGGCGCTGGGCAATTGGTCAAGCGGATCAGCCTGGGGAGACTACGACGGCGATGGCCGCCTGGATCTGTATGTTTCCGGCTACGTCCACTTCGATCGCGATAACCTGCCTGCTTCCGGGTCCAAGGCGGTCGGTTATGCCGCGTGCGCTTATCGCGGCGTCACAGTGAACTGCGGTCCGCGCGGCCTGCAAGGCGAGGCGGACCACCTCTTCCATAACAACGGCGACGGCACCTTCACCGACGTGACGGTGAAGGCCGGCGTGGAGGACAAGGACCGTTACTACGGCTTCACGGCGATTTTTGTCGACATCAACAACGATGGAAAGCCGGATCTCATCGTGGGCAACGACTCGGAGCCCAACTACCTCTATATCAACAAGGGCGATGGCACCTTCGACGACCAGAGCTACATCTCCGGCTTTGCCTTGAACAAGGACGGGCGCGAGATAGCCTCCATGGGCATTGCTGTGGGCGATTACGAGAACAACGGGTTACTGGACCTGTTTGTCACCGACTTCGGCGACGACTACAAGGTGCTTTACCATAACGACGGAGACGCCACCTTTACCGACGTCAGTTACAAGGCGGGAATTGCTCAAACCACCATCCCCTTCGTCGGTTGGGGCGATGGATTCCTGGACTATGACAACGACGGCTGGCTCGATTTGTTCATGGTCAACGGCCATGTTTACCCTCAAGTAGACGAACACGATTGGGGCACAACTTTTGCCGAGCGCCCGCTGCTCTTTCACAACATTCCAGATAGCAAGGGGCGCAAGTTCGAGTACGTTCCACCTGTACAGGGAATGGGCCTTGCCGTGGTAACTCCGGCCAGGGGTGCGGCCTTTGGCGACCTTTTCAACGACGGCAAGATCGATGTCATCATCAATCCGATTGATGGGCCGCCGACGCTACTCAGAAACGTGAGCCCCGACCACCACCACTGGGTGGAGCTGCAACTGGTGGGCGGCCCCAAGAGTCCGCGAGACGCCACCTGCGCAACGGTCTATCTGAAAGCCAACGGAATGCGCATGAGACAGGACGTGTTAGCCAGCGGAAGCTACATCTCATCCAACGATCGACGGCTGCATTTCGGGCTCGGTGATGCTGTCGACGCCGGAACCGCGGAGATCCACTGGCCATCGGGGGTGAAAGAGATGGTCAAGCTGCCCGCCAGCGATCGCATCTTCACGATCACCGAGGGGCAGGGCATTACCGGGACGTTGTGCGGTCAGAAGCCGTGCCCGGCAGATACCACCGCGGGTCCAGCCAAAGATCAACATCAGCCCGGCAGCTAATCGGCCAAGTAAATTATTCCAACCACAGAATATCGATGATCCGCGAGTTTATAGATCAACCAAAAGAGGAGATCAACCAGTGGACGACAACATTTGGGTTGGCGTAGATATTGGCGGTACCAAGACGGCCGTGGTGATTTCTCGCAAGCCGCCGGAGGTGATCTCCCGAACGGAGTTTTCGACATTGCCGGCCAAGGGCCCGCAACAGGCTATTGAACAGATCATGTCGGCGCTCAATAAGGCACTCGGCGAAGTCAAGGCGAGCAGGAAATCCATTCGAGGAATCGGGGTGAGTTGCGGCGGGCCGCTCGACCCGCATACTGGCGTGATTCAATCTCCGCCCAACTTGCCCACCTGGATTGATGTTCCCATCGTGGACATTCTCAAGAGGGAGTTCGACTGCCCGGTACTTCTTGAGAATGACGCGAACGCAGGAGCCGTTGCCGAGCATCGTTATGGAGCTGGCCAGGGGACGCGGAACATGATTTTTCTCACCATGGGAACAGGACTGGGAGCGGGCATCATCATTGAGAAGAGACTTTATCGCGGATCGAGCGACATGGCCGGTGAAATTGGTCATGTGCGACTTACACCATCAGGTCCGGTAGGCTACAACAAGGCTGGATCGGTTGAGGGTTGGGCAAGTGGCGGAGGACTGGCGCAGATTGCCGAGAAGATGTTGCAGGCAACGCGGAACAGCGGACGCAAGTCTTTGCTTCATGACCTGCCAGCGGGGCACAAGGTGACGGCAAAAGATGTTGGGCAGGCCGCAGCAAAAGGGGACAAGGTAGCGCACAGCATCCTCATGGCATGCGGCAAGAAGCTCGGGCTTGCACTTGCAATTCTGGTGGATGTTTTGAATCCCGACCGGATTGTGATTGGCGGCCTGGCCATGCGACTGGGCGATATGCTGCTGGAGCCAGCGCGCAAGTCAATGTTCCAGGAAGCGTTGGCGCCAGCGCTGGCGGTATGCACGGTGGTGCCGGCCGCGCTGGGCGAAAGCATTGGCGATGTGGCGGCATTGTGCGTCGCCAAGGATGCCGGCAATCAGACATGCGTTTGAACAGAGTTTGGAAGCAGAACTTGGTAACGAGGAGAATCATGGATCGGTCCACTGAAAAGTCGCGGAAAAGCTTGCCGCGCCGCAGTGTCCTGAAAATGCCCTTGTTGGATCTTGCCTCAGCTCAGTGACGATCCGAGGTGTCGCTGGGTTTGGGAATATTGGTGGGATTAACTATTAATTCATCTGCGAACCGTGCCAGCCTGGGGCCGATCGTATCTCCATCTGGTGTTCCCCATGGGCCAGCCTGCTGGACCATGAAGATGAGTATCCACCCTTTGGACGTGTTGATCTCCATTGAATTCTTGAACGCGCCGCCGTGGCCGAATCCGGAATCTGAAACACTCCAGCCGAGGCCGTAGTTCGTTCCACCCATGCCGTGATTTTGCGTACTGGTCATCAGATGCAGCGATTCGGGGGAAACGTAGCGCTTCCCGTTCAGCGTCCCGCCATTCAAAATCATTCGACAGAACTTTGAAACATCTTCCGCTGTAGAGAACAAGCCGCCTGCGGGCATCGGAAAGCGATGTTGCCTATCATTGAGAGGATAGGTCAACTGATCGATGGTTATCTCCTGGAGGCCTTTTGTCTGCGGGTCGAGTTTGTAGGATTTCGCAAGGCGCTTCACTTGCTCGGCGGTAGGCCAGAATGTCGTCTCTTTCATGCCAAGCGGGTTAAACAGCCGCTCCTGCATGAATTGCTCATAGGACATTCCGCTCACAACTTCAATGATGCGTGCCGCGGTATTGAGGCCCTCATTCGAGTAGGAGTAACTTGTTCCCGGTTGAAAGATTAGAGGTTCCGCCGCGAAACTGCGCACAGCATCCTTCAATGGCAACCCGTCCAGAACGCCAGGCTGAACCGACGACCGAAACGGAAGGCCACTCGTATGACTTAGAATTTCCCGCACCAGAATGGGGTGATTCGCGGGTACCAGTTGTGGCGAATTCTGCGAACCTGCCGCTCCCGGCACCCCTGTTGCAGCACTGGCATGGGTCAAGTTGACCATTTGCCCTTTGAACTCCGGAAGATACTTTTCCACCGGATCGTTCAGATTGATCTTGCCTTCATCCACGAGCATCATGAATGCCGTCGCGGTCATTGGCTTCGACGTCGAAGCAATCCAGAACATGTCGTCTGTCGCCATAGAAGCCTTGGCCGCAACATCACGATCGCCGACAGCCTTCAGGTAAACCACGCCATCTCGATTTGCAACAAGCGTGACAGCGCCAGCGAGGGTGTGATTCTGCACCAGCGGTTGCAAATAGGACTGAATGGGGTCCAACTGTGTTCCGCCACGAGAGGAATCCTGAGCCCCAATACAGGGGACCATCGAAATGACAATGAGAAATGCCGGTATTGCATACTGTCGATTCATCAATAAAACCTTCCTGTCTAACAGCGCTGCTCTTTGGACTCCAGGCGAGGCATTTGACCAGTTGATCCAAAGATTCCACCGGTTAGAGATCGGCTGCCCATCGAGCGTCACGCTTTGTACATCAAGGCTTCCAAGCGCCCCCGTCCGGTGAGGTCGGAACGTCCTGGGAACCTGTTTGAAAGCTTTGACCGCCGCGAGAATACCTGAACCGAACCCACGCTGTCAAAGGATTGCTTTCTTGAATATCTGTGATCGCTTTGCTTCATCCACAACGTTGCGCCATGCTGTCTTCGCGCACTCAATTCGCGCTTTTTAACCAATGTCCTCATCGGTATCACCAATCTCGTCATCACGCTTGCGGCGCTTTGCACCGCCCAATTGGTGGCAGTGAAAGTTCCTCAGCCGCCGCTCCTCAAGAGAAACACTTTGTTTTCTCATAGACTGAGCAGCCATGGTACTTTACTCTGATCTCCGCACCTCTTAACGATGGAGATCTTTCCTGAGCGCTCTACAGTCCTGCATCTGTTCACAAGTGTGGGTTCGAAGAGAGGCGCCAAGTTGTCAATCAGCAAATCATCTGGAGATGGACAAATATGTTTCTGAATCGTCGTTTGCAGCGTAGAGTATTGGCAAAGCCAGCATCCCCCAGTTCGGAACTGAGTCCTCCATTTGAGCGAATTGCGCAAGGACACTCAGGCCTCAGCCGAAGTTGGACTCGTGCTGTTCTTCCCTCAGTCCTCGCCGTGCTGACTCTCCTGTTCGCTCCAACGACGCGCATGGTAGCAGAAGATGTGTCCGGAATTACCTTCTCTCAATCAGCATCGAGTACGCCCGTGTTTGATTTCATCGAAGTTACAGCGAACATCAAAGTCCCCAGCGTGCGAAATCCCTTTACGGACGAATCCTTCGTCGGAGACTTTGAACCCGCCGGCTCCGCGGAAAAGGTCGCCGTCGTGGGATTCTGCGACTCAGCCGACGGGACTCTCTTTCGCATCAGATTCATGCCATCCAAGCCCGGTGCCTATACGTTCCACGTATCTTTCAAGGTGGGTGACGAGGCTCGAACATACTCCGGCAACTTCAAAGCAATTGACCAGCATCGGAAAGGTCCGCTCCGAGTCGATCCGGCTTATCCCTGGAGTTTTCTCTGGGAAGGCACCGGCGAACACTACTTCTTTAATGGAACCACGGCTTTCTGGCTCATGGGCTGGCGCAGCGAGCAGACCATTCAATACAGTATTGACAGGCTGGCCAACCTCAAGGTCAACCGCATGCGCGTAACCCTGGCCGGACGGACCAGCGCCTTCTATGGCGAGCCTGCGATGAACGGCGATCGATGGAATGTCTACATCGACCCCTGGCCAGCCCAGGATGCTCATGACTTCAACCACCCCGGCTTCGACTATTCACGCTTCAATGTCTCCTACTGGCAGAAATTCGATCGCATGCTTCGCCACGCGCGCGAGAAAAACATGATGATCTCCATCGTGCTCGGCATGAATGACGAGCGCGATCATCCGGCGCCCGCCAGCGAGGACGAACGCCGCTATCTTCGTTACGCCGTGGCGCGCTTTGGAAGTTTCTCAAATATCACGTGGGATCTTGGTGACGATCTTGATGGCTTTCGCAGCGATGCCTGGACCCACGACACTGGCACGCTGATTGAGCAATGGGATCCCTATCACCATTTGGCTACCAGCCACCCAGTGAAAACGATCCACCAGGACCGCGCCTCCAGTTGGTTCGGCTTTACGTCTTATCAGGACTGGTCCCGCAGCCAGCATGACTTGATGCTTGAATCCAGGGATCTCCAGAAAAAGACCGGCCGAATTATTCCTCAGACCAATGAGGAGTACGGCTATGAAGATCACTATCCGGAGTGGGCTGCCGCTGGGTCGGACTCAGCCGACGTGCTCCGAAGAACAGCATGGGATATCTACATGGCCGGCGGATACCAGACCGCCGGTGAGAGTGTTCGCCGGGGAACCAACATCTGGCCCGATACCGGCGGCGGCTGGATGAATGGAAGGGGCGACGATTCCCAGACCATGTTTCTGGGATATGGTCACATCGTTGAATTCTTCACCAGCTTCGATTGGTGGAAAGCAAGTCCCCACGATGACCTCGTCAATAGCGGAAACTACTGCCTGGCCGATCCGGGCAATCTCTATGCCGTGTATTTGCCGCATGGAGGCAAACTGACGCTGCAATTATCCCCGGGCACTTATCGCGGAGAATGGTTCAGTGCAACAAGCGGACAACGCATTGCACTGTCTGAAGATGCCACCGGCCCATCATGGACCTCGCCCGAACCTCCAGATGATTCCGGATGGAGCGGAGTTCATGATTGGGCACTCTTGCTGCAAAGACACTAGTCGATCAAATGCCGTGTGTCCTATGCGCGTTTAAGGTTTCTTTGACTTGCTCATTCGCAGATCGTACTCGATTTCTTCGAGGGTTCTTCCTTTTGTTTCCGGCAGGCGGAAGTAAAGAAACAGCAAGCCTGCAAGACAGACTGCCGCGTAAATCCAGAAGGTGCCTGCCGCACCGAGTGCCGCGTTCAGAACCGGGAAGGTGTAGGTGAGCAGGAAGCAAGCGGTCCACAGCGCAGTAATGGCAATGGACATGGCGCTGCCGCGAATGCGGTTAGGAAAGATCTCGGCAATCACCACCCAGGTTGCCGGGGCCAAGGACATGGCGTAGCAGGCGATGGCCGCGAGGACCAGCACCAGCATGGGCTTGCCCTGCAGATGTATGCGGTAAAGTGTGCCCAGAACCGTGTAGATGACCACCAGACCGGAGACGCCGGTAAGCAGGAGGAAGCGCCTGCCATAACGATCGATGGCAGCGAGCGCCACCAGCGTAAACACCAGGTTGACTGCACCGGTGACCACGATATTGAAGAGAATGTCGGAGACCTGATAGCCAGCCGCCGCGAAGATCTCCTGCGCGTAGTTGAAGATGACATTGATGCCGCACCACTGTTGCAAAACGGCGAGCACCACGCCCAGCAGAAGGATCTTTGCCATGCCTGGCGAGGACAACTCCTGCCACACCGAGCGTTGCGGCTGCGCTTCACTTGCACGGGCAAAATCATCCATCACCTGTTGTGCGTAAGCCCGGCCTCCGAGGCGTTCAAGCACGCGAAGAGCCTGGTGATTGCGTCCCTTTGAGGCCAGCCAGCGCGGGCTTTCCGGGATGAGAAACGTGGCGATCAGAAATAACAGGGATGGGAGGGCAGTGACCGCAAACATCCAGCGCCAACCCCACTGACCATTCCACGACATGAGAATCTCGTGCGCCGTAGCGCCTTGAGGTACAGGCCGCGCAATCAGCCAGTTCACCACCTGCGCCAGCAGGATTCCAAACACGATGGCTAGCTGGTTGAGGGAAACCAACCTCCCGCGCAAATGCGCCGGAGAAATTTCCGCGATATACATTGGCGAAATGCCAGAGGCGAGACCGATGGCGTAACCGCCCGTCATTCTCCAAGCCACGAAAACAACAAAGTGCGCGGCCAGCCCGGTCCCCAAGGACGAGACCGCAAAGGCCAGAGCAGCCAGCGTGAGCAGCCGCTTTCTACCGAAGCGATTGCTCAAGGCCCCGGAAGAGACGGCTCCGATGAGGCAGCCGATCAGAGCGCAGCTCATGGCCCAGCCTTGTAGCGAAGGCGAGTTGAGCTGAAAGTAGCGTTCATAAAACGGCTTTGCCCCGCCGATCACAACCCAGTCGTAGCCAAACAACAGCCCACCCAGCGCTCCGGCCGCAGCGGTCAGCCAGACATAAGCAGAGTGGGTAGAGTCCCCATGCGCGGCGGTTATTTCTGGAGCAGGAAAGGGCTTGATCATGACGCGGGGGGCACCTCGAGCACTTCCAACACTGCCTTGCTGCCCTGTTTCAGCCATCTGAGCGTGTCCGCCGCGAAGAGATGATTGGGGTCCTCGGCCACAATCTGTTCCAGTTGGCGGAGAGCCTTAGCCTCATCCCCCAACCCGTGACAGGTCAGTGCACTTAACAGCAGTGAATCAATACGATTTCTTTTTTTCAAATCATCGTCGAAAAGAAGCAGGTTGGGCAGTGAAGTGGCGAAGTAATCGATCTTCGGTTCCGTTTCCATCTGCCTTTGCGCAAACTCCGCGAGGCTCGACAAGACCTCGGCGGCAGCCGGGTGGTTGCCCAACATCTTGAGACCCTGCGCCTGAAAATAAGAATGGACTCCCAGGGCGGGCATCGGCGCCGCTGCTGCGTTCCAGTAGCTCAACGCAAGCTCTGTATCTCCAAGCTGCCGGGCCGCCAATCCGGAGAAGTAATCCAGGTCGCGTTCCAAAGTGAGCAGATGCTTGCCTTCACCGAGGTTGTGGGGGTAGCTTCGGGCGGCCTCAAAGTGCTGAAGCGCCTCGGCAGGCATTCCTGCTGTCAGGGCCGCTCTGCCCAGCGCCCGGTGCGCGTGAACATACTGGGCAGAAACCAGTCCTTCGCCGCCCTCCCAGGGGCTGAAACGCCGCGCACTGAGACGCTCCAGGGCGTCTTGCCATCGCCCGCATTGGTTCAGCAGGGTAATGAACTCGACCGTCAAATCGTCCCTGTTGTCGACAAGTTCATGGTGTTCTTCGAGGCAGCGCAGCCGCTCCTGCGGTGAAGCCAGCCCCGCTCTCTTCTTTAGCTGGTCCCACTCGTAGAACAGCCGTGCATCACCGCTGTTGGCGGCAAAGGCATGGGCGTACATCCGGTCCGCCGCTTGCGGATTGTGCAACACATTGAACTCAGCAATGCCCAGATTCCTCCAGGGAATCGAGAACGCGTCATCCAGTTCGGTCGAACGGCGCCAGCAGCGGATCGCATCGTCATAGCGACGCTTGTCATAGTAGAGATTGCCGAGATAGTAATACGCCCTGGCACTGGACGCATTGCGACGCAGGGCATCCTCAAGCACGATCATTTCTTCAAGGCGGGTCGGGAAGCAGTAGCGCGTAGAGGCTGCTTCTGCCTGGGCCGCATACTCGGCGGATTGCGGAAGACGACCCAGCAAAGAGGCAAGCCAGGAGAGCGTGTACCATAACATCGGATGCTCCCAGTGCGCATTCTCTATGCAAGCTTGCAACAACAGATAGGCATCTTCGCGAAGTCCCGACCAGACCAAGTCATAAGCAACATCCAGCAGCGTCTGAACGTCGCCCTCAAGTGCGGTGACGTACGCGCGCAGATCCTGCTCATTGCGGCTCAGGAGGAAGCGTTCGGCCATCATGCTGAAGTCGAGTCGGTCAAGCGACAGAGTCTCCTCGATCACAGCCTGCGCCTCGTCCGCACGGTCCATGTGGCGCAGGAGTGCGGCTTTCAGTGCGCGCGCTTTCAGATTGGTGGTGTTGGTCAGCAGGCTTTGCTCCACCTGCTCCAACGCCAGATGGAAATTGCCGCGCATGGTGCTGATGGATGCCAGCGCATAGTAGCCGGCGCTTTGCCATGCTTGATTCCACACCGACTTGTAAAATGCATTGTAAGCTTCGGAGTATTTGCCCTGATAGAGACGCGACAGGCCAAGGTTGTAGAAGGGCTCACCGTCATAGGGGTTCGGATTTCTGAGTGTCAAGCGGCGAACTGCGCAGGAAAAGTGGCCCTCCGCACCAGCGAACTCGCCCTTGCGCAGGAGCAGCAGACCCATCGCATTATTCAGCCGCGCGTTTTCAGGGTCGCGCCTCAGGCCTTCACGCCAATACACTTCCGGAGACCGTGTGGCATGACGGTACTGTTCCAGATGCAGGCCGGTCAGGTACAGTTCCTCAACACTCGTAATCTGTTCAGGTGGCAGCGGCTCGGTGGCCGGGTCGGGCAGTTTGCGGTCCACCGGCTTTTCCGGTTGGTAGGCAATCAGTTCCCTGCCTTCTGCATCCAGAACGGCCAGTCGGTATTCCTCCGGGTTGGCGCCGGATATTTCCATCGACTGAACAAACGGACGGCCCGGCGACAGTTCGTGCTGCTCGTCCAGAACCGGTTGGCCGCCGCGGGTGAGCAATACGCGCACGCTGCGCCGCGAGGTGACACAAACTCCTATGTGCGCGCCGCCTGCATCGAATTCCAGATTCATCGCAACTTCCGTGTTGGCGCTTTTTGCCGGTCCGATCTTTTGGATCGGGTACCAGTATTGACTGAATGTCTTGGTCTCGTAGGGCTGAAGCCACGAGAAATCCGGCTGATTGTCGGTATAGGCCCCCGCCATCAGTTCCATATAGGGGCCATCGTTGTCAGTCAGGTTCCGCTCCCAGGCGTAGCCGAACTCCGCATTGCCCCAGGTCCACATTTTCTTCCCCGGAGCTACATGGTGATTCGAGGTATGCACCAGGCCAGCCTGGCGGGCATGATCGTAACCTCCGCAGAAGTCGTACTTCGACTCGGTAACCATGTACGAGGTTGGTACCGGAATGTTCTTGTACCAGGAGATATCGGTGCCAGGTCGGTAATCGACACCGTAGTAAGAATTATGGGCCACCGGGAAGGAAGAGATGGCGCGCTTGGCATGATCGGCAACAAAGCTTACATCCGGGGGAAAGAATGCCTGGTACTGGTCGTGTACGCGCACCGCGACATTGGACCACCAGAGAAACGTCTGCGGCAGGTTCGTGCGGTTATACAGTCTGACTCTGGCTTCGACAATGGCCTTGCCCGGCGACAGATGGATACCCACCATGCCCTTCATGCGCTGCATGGGATCGTGCTCGCTGAGCCACACCGTGCGTCCGCCGTCGGCATCCTCCTCGATCGTGACATGAACCGGCATAAAGGCGGAGGGACGATGATGCTGTGGCCAGTTGAATTCGACGCCGCCTGATATCCATGGCCCCAGCAGCCCTACCAGTGCGGGCTTGATCACGCTCTGACGATAGAAGAAATCATATTGGTTGGTCTTATCCACACCGGTGAAGATCCGGCCGCCAATTTCGGGAAGAATCATGAGTTGGATATATTCGTTCTCCAGCGTGATTGCCCGATAACTTGCATCCACCTTTTCCAGGGCCACTCGGTCAGTAAAAGGATTCGGGTACACCTTCCCGGTGCTTCCCTGGTAAACCCGCTTCTCAAGAAACATCGGGTTGGGATCGGCCTCCTGCACAGGATAGGTAGGAATCATCACCTGCTGCTCCCAGCACCGGACCAGCTCGGATGCTCGCATTTCGCTCATCACGCGTGAACCTCAACGTTCATAGAATCACCCCTTTTTGCGATGTGCGTACGACAATCCATGGTGGGGAAAAACAAGAGTGTATCCAATCGTCGTGAACGTACCCGTTCGCTGCGACAAATGTTAATTCATATCGTCGAAGTTTTCTATAATCTAGCCTTGGCTCGATGTGCAAGCCTTAGCCATCGGAAATGACAGGACTGCACAACCAAATGCATAATGTTGGCATGAGATGAAGGAGATCGGTTCGATGAGTGCAAAGCTAAATAGACTAACAGCCATTTCACGAAGGCGATTTCTTCAGATGGGTTCGTTTACGGCTGCCGTTGTTGCCGGCACCGGGATTCGAAGCAATCGGGCCTGGAGCGCCGAACCCTCGTTGGACACCCCGCTCTCGGAATTTGGCTATGGCGATGTGTCAATCGCCAGCGATCTGCACGAATCGCAGCTGATGAATACGCATTCAGTGCTGATGGCGCTGAGCGAGGACAGCCTGTTGAAGCCCTTCCGGCAGATGTCGGGGATGCCTGCGCCGGGCGAAGATCTAGGTGGGTGGTACACCTACGATCCCGACTACAACTATCGCAGAGGATCAGATATCGGGTTCGCTCCCGGGTGCAACTTTGGTCAATGGGTGTCGGCGTTGGCACGCGTCTACGCGATTACCGGAGAAGAGGAGACCCGCCAGAAGGTGCTGCGGCTCAACCGCCTCTACGCCGAAACAATCTCGGCGGACTTCTACGACAAGAATCGCTTTCCCGCGTACACCTACGACAAGTTGTTGCTGGGACTGCTCGATTCGCACACCTATGTGAAGGATCCACTGGCGCTCGCGATTCTGGAGCACACCACGAATACTGCGTTGCCGCACCTGCCGGGGCATGCTGTGGAACACGACCGTCCGTGGCGGACGGACAAGGATCCGCAAGACGCCTCGTGGACCTGGGACGAGTCGTACACCATCTCTGAGAATTTGTTTCTGGCTTACCAGCGCGGCGCCGGCAAGCGGTACTATGACCTTGGACTGCAGTACCTCGACGACAAAACCTGGTTTGATCCGCTGTCGCGCAATGAGAACGTGATGAATGGCAGACACGCATACAGCTATGTGAACTCCCTGAGTTCTGCGATGATGGCGTACCTCGTGGCTGGAAGCGGGAAACATTTGCGCGCCGTCCGAAACGCATTCGATATGTTGCAGGAGCAAAGCTTTGCTACGGGAGGGTGGGGGCCGGATGAGACGCTGCGCGCGCCGGGCACGAGCGACCTGTACAACAGCCTGACCAACACTCATCACAGCTTTGAAACTCCATGCGGTGCCTATGCGCACTTCAAACTTACGCGATATCTGCTGCGTGTAACCCGCGACGCGCGCTATGGCGACAGCATGGAGCGCATGATGTACAACACCGTGCTGGGAGCGATGCCGCTGCAGGAGAACGGCGAAAACTTCTACTACTCCGATTACAACTTCGACGGGAAGCGTGTTTACAAGGAAGCTCGCTGGGCGTGCTGCTCAGGCACACTGCCGCAGGTGGCGGCGGATTACCGGATCAACACATACCTTCGCGGGCCGCAGGCGGTATTTGTGAATCTGTATCTGCCCTCGACGCTGCGTTGGAATGAGAATGGAGCCGCGCTCTCACTTACGCAGGAAGGCGAGTATCCGTTTGAGGATCGCGTGACTTTTACCGTGACCAGCTCTCAACCCACCGAGTTGACGATCAATTTTCGTATTCCGGCCTGGGCGCAGGGAGCACAGATTTTCGTGAACGGAATGCGACAGAAAGCGTTGGCAACACCTGGACAGTTCGCTGCCCTACGGCGGCAGTGGAAGACTGGCGACCGCGTGGAACTCGAACTTCCGCTCAGAATGCGGCTGGAGGCAATCGATGCGCAGCATTCGGACACAGTGGCGCTTCTGCGGGGACCGCTGGTGCTGATGGCAGTGAAAAAGGAACAGGCGACTCCACTGCCGACCGTGACGCGAAAGCAGTTGCTGACGGCGAAGCGCGTTAGCGAGCGGCAGTGGGAAGTGGCCTCAGTAAGCGGGCCGATCACCATGCTGCCGTTTACGTGGATGGGATCGCGGCCTTACTCGACCTATGTGAAGGTGAGTTGAGCCAGCCGGTTAAAAGAGGAAAGAGAGCAGTGCCGCTGTTCCAGGGAAATGCGGTACCGGGTGACCATAGTCTTATTTAATGCGAGTCTGGATTCCGAACAATACAACTCGATGAACTCCCGGATCGCATGATTCAGATCACCACCTCGGTCTATCACACCCTGGGCGGCTATAAATACCGAAGTCCAGACCAGCCAGGTAGACGAAAAATATACAGGAAAACTTTACAGGTTATCTGTAGATGTGAGATATTGATCTGGTGAGCATTCGAAAGTCTTCTACTCAGGCCGGGCTCGCTTCCATGCTTGCTGCCGAGACCCGCACAGTATGCGGCAAGCTCAAGCGCCGTTTACGCGAGCATGGGGGACGCGACGACCTGACACCATCACAGGTCTCTGTTCTTCTTCGACTCGAGAAGGATGGTTCGGCTACGGTTTCCAGTCTGGCGCGAGCGGAAGGCATTCGTCCGCAATCCATGAGCGCTGTGGTGACGCCGCTGCAGGAAGCGGGCTTGGTCCGTGGTTCTCCCGACTCGAGCGACGGGCGCCAAACTCTGATGTCTCTCACCCCCAAATGCCTGAAGAGACTCCAGCAGGGCAGGGCCGCGAGACAGGACTGGCTCACCACGACCATCTCCCAGAAGCTCTCTGTTCGCGAGCAGGAGAAGCTACAGGCGGCACTCGAACTCCTTGCGCGTCTTGTTGAGGATTGAGCCCACTCGGTCCCGCTTCTTACCCATGTCAACTTTTCACCCGAGGAGAAGAACCCGATGCCACTTACGATTCTTGACCCCAACACCGCGTTGATCGTGATTGATTTGCAGAATGGCATCGTCAACGGAAACTTTATTCATCCGATCGATGAGGTCATCGACCGAACGTGCGCGTTGATAGATGTCTTCCATGCGAAGAACCTCCCAGTCGTGCTGGTCAATGCGACGGGACGGGCGCCGGGACGGACGGAACAGGGTCCGCGCAGCAGCCAGGCATTTGCCGAGGGATGGTCCGACCTTCTACCGCGGTTGAATCAGCAACCGGGCGACATTGCCGTCACCAAGCGAAGCTGGGGCGCATTCGCAACCACGGATCTTGAACGCCGGCTCAAAGAGCGGGGCGTTACTCAGGTTGTTGTGACGGGAGTGGCGACATCCGTCGGCGTTGAGGCAACCGCCCGCCAGGCCTACGAGCAGGGGTTCAACGTGACCTTGGCACTTGATGCCATGACCGATATGCGCGAGGAAGCGCAAGAGTACAGCATCAGAAACGTCTTCCCCCGTCTCGGTGAGACAGGGTCTACACAGGAAATCATTTTGCTGCTGGAAAGAAGGAGCTCCGCATCATGAATTGGCTTTGGCTTGTGTCGTACTTCTTTGGGGGCGCTTTTTCGGCAAACGCCCTCCCTCACCTTGTCGCCGGCACGATGGGGCACCCCTTCCAGAGTCCCTTTGCAAAACCGTCCGGCCAAGGGCTCTCCTCTTCAACAGTCAACGTTGTTTGGGGATTCTTCAACGCTGTGGTTGGATATCTGCTCGTCGCACGCGTCGGCGCCTTTGATCCGCGAACCGCAAGCCACATCCTTGCGTTCGGCCTGGGCGCGCTGCTCACAAGCATCTTTTCGGCGCGTCACTTCGGCCAGTTCCATGGGGGCAACACGCCCACGTGCCCATGAAAGATCAAATAGCCGGCACCTTTCGCTCCCTGAGAAGCTTCAACTTCCGCTTGTGGACGGCTGGCTCTCTGGTTTCCAACGTCGGTACCTGGATGCAGCGCGTCGCTCAGGACTGGCTTGTGCTGACGCAACTTACCCATCACAATGCGTCGGCGCTGGGTATTGTGATGGGCCTTCAGTTCGCCCCGCAACTGTTGCTCCTGCCCTGGACAGGATTAGCTGCGGACCGCCTTAATCAGCGCAAGCTGCTGATGTTCACTCAGGCAACGATGGGAGCGCTTGCGCTCATTCTGGGAGTTCTCACCATCGCGGGAGTCATCCAGCTCTGGCACGTGTATGTGTTGGCCTTCCTGTCCGGTTCCGCGGCTGCGCTGGATGCGCCGGTGAGACAGACCTTCGTCGCAGAGATGGTGGGAGATGCGGACCTTCACAATGCGGTGGCATTGAACTCAACCTCATTCAATGCTGCGCAGATGATAGGCCCCGCTGTCGCCGGTTTGCTCATCGCAAGCGTTGGTCTCGGATGGGCCTTCCTCTTGAACGGGCTTTCGTTTGCGGCGGTCCTGATCTCAATGTCCTTCTTTCGCCTCTCGGAACTGCATGGAAACGCGAGGGCGCATCGCACCGCATCTGGATTTCTAGAGGGGCTTCGCTACGTGTGGAGAAGACCGGACCTCAGGGCGATCCTGGTCATGTTGTTTCTGCTCGGCACCTTTGGTATGAACTTTCCCATCTTCATCTCTACGATGGCGGTGAATGTCTTCCACTCCGGTGCACGTGCATTCGGCCTTCTCTCCTCCATCATGGCCGTAGGCACGGTCTCAGGAGCCTTATTCGTTGCAAGTCGGCAGAGACAAAACTTGGCGTCCCTCATGGCGGGGGCTGGTATCTTCGGGATCGGCTGCACCCTGGCCGCACTGGCGCCTGGATACTGGTGGTTCGCGGCCACTCTCATAATCATCGGCGCGGCTGGCCTGATCTTCATCAACGGCACAAACAGCATCATGCAGCTCTCGACAGAACCAGCGATGCGGGGCAGGGTGATGGCCTTGCGTGTTGCCGTTGCACTTGGAGGAGTGCCGCTTGGCGCACCGATCGTTGGATGGGTTGCCAACCGCTTCGGCCCTCGCTGGGCCCTCGGTATTGGCGCTGGAGCGGGATTCACCGCGGCCCTGGTCGCAGTCTACGTTCTGGCCCGCCGAAAGAAGCTGTTGCTCGCCTAGTCTAGTCCTATGGGCTCTGGCGAATGCATCCGTTTCCAGGGCCCGTTCATGCGACACAGTAGTGGCCGCGAGATCCGATATTTCTTGGAGCCGCCAAAGCCTTCGGGCTCCCTCTGGTCTGGCCCGATTTTTCGCTCGCAGCGCCATCCGCCTGCGCAGTGTGATCAGACCCTAGTATGATTTCCTCCGGGCAATAAACGCATGCGGAAGGTGGAGATGAAGGAATCTGGAAATGGCAGTGGGCTCTTGGGTGGCGACTGGACCAGGCGGAAATTTCTCAGTGGGGCGGCAGCTTCGGCGGCCTCTCTCGGGCTGGTGGGATTCGGCGGTAGCTCCGCGGCGTTCGCTGCGGGCGCCTCTCCTTTAAGCGGCAGGTTTGTGACCCACGTATCGATCGTGCGCGTGAATCAGATCGAGGTCTCTCCCAATCACTCCATCGGCGAAGACGAGATCCCCGACAACCACCCCGACCACATTCGCTCGCGGCGGGAAGCCTTTGCGCGCGGTTGCCCGGAAGGCAAGATGACCTGGGCGATCAGTTGGCTGGCCTTGAACGACAGCCGCAAGCAGTACCAGGATGCGCGCCGGCTGCTGGCCTCCTATCACGACCGCTATGGCGACGAGATCACCTTCATTCCCGGCGGCTATTTCGCCCCCATGTTCAATACCCGCGAGGTCAACCGGCAGACGATTCACAAGGCGCTGGAGATGATCTCCCAGATGATCGGGGGAGGATACCGCCCGCAGTGTCTGGTGGCCGGCTTCATGGACGCGGAAAACCAGAGGCACCTCGCCGAGGATGAGGGCATTCATGTCTGCCAGGGACAAATCTGGAGCCAGCACGGCATCGATCACGGCGATGGCGACGGCGGCATCTGTTACCCCTATTACCCCAGCCGCGAGCACTATCTGAAGCCCGCCCAGGGACCGGCCGATTTCATTGACAGTGTCTGCCTCGACGGCTGGACATGCGACTTTCTCACGGCCCGGCGCGAAGGCTTTGAGGGTGGGTTCAACAGCCGGCTCGGCGTGGGTCCGATCGAGTCGGTGGGGAACATGGGAACCGTGGCCGGCCGCAAGGAAATGATGGACACCACCGCGATGCACTTCGACAAGGGCCATGCGCTGAACGGCTTTGGCTGGGTGACAGGGATCTGGGAGGTATCGATTGGCCACGATGAGGACCTGACCTACTGGCTCCAGGCCATGCGGGACAGGTGGCCCGATACGCAGGTGATGACCGAAGGCGCCTTCGGCCTGGAGTGGCGGAAACACCATGCCAGCAATGCGGGGCTCAACTACCGTTTCGATGCCAAGGGAACGGGCGGCCCGGGCTCGGAAAAAAATCTGGAGATCGAGTGGTTCATGAATCGCGAGTTTCGCCTGGCGCTCCTGCACGACTGGACCAAGAACAGCCCCGCCATGGCCATCGACTTTACCCGCTACGATTTGAAGGCGGAAGAGCCGCAGGGGCTACAGCGTGAATGGAGCCTGATGAACGTGTTGAATCAGAAAGGCACGCGTCCCCAGGACAAGCCGATGCGCCTGGGCCAGCTCAGCCCTGAGGACCAGCACCGCATCTACAAGCGGTACCCGGAACTAAAGAGCCGAGCCTGATTGAAAAGTGAGCTCAACCACTGAAAATGGGCACTCCAGGTGCCTAGCATTTGGGCATCTGGGATAGTGAATATGGGTGCCCGATCCTTCCGCAGCTCCATCGCGGAAGGGTGGGAGACCTCAGCCCTCATTGAGCCCTGGCCAAGTGTCCAACCGCACCGGTTCCGCGCCTATCTTCTGGCTTGGACTGGCCGAATCCCATGCTGCCGGCTGAAGACTGAGAGCTGACGGCTGAAGGCTGAAGGCTGAGAGCTGCTCTGGACCTGACCTTGCGTTTGCAGATAATTCACCTCATCTGGTGCACAATATAAACAGCTTCATCCCTGTTTCCGACCAGGAAATCGGGCGGTTTTTGGTGTACCCCCCCACCCCCCCTATGGGATATTATCACTTTTTCGACGATAAAAATCGCGTAAGTACCTATTAATCAGTGATATACAATATCACATAGTTAACTGATCAGTAACTGCAACTGCCCATTTTTAGCCCTTTTTTGGCCGTTTTTGGGCACTTTTGGCCTGATAATGGCTCAAAATCGATCCAAAATGACCCCATTTTTTACCGCTCCGGTGCGGAGCCGAAGGGGGTTCGGCTTCGAGGTACTGCGATCCCGGAAGCGCCCTAAGCCGCCTCGATCGCCTCGATTTTTTTGGTGACTTCGAAAGTCAGTGTCTCCACCGAGGAATGAAAAAGTCGGCGCTCGCGCGCAGGCAATTCGTCCAGCAAATCCTCAAACCGCAAAGTCTCGCATCCGGAAAACGCGGGAAAGCCCACTGTGTCCGCCATGCGGCAGCTCACGTTGATCAAATCCGCCATCTCCCAGGAACCGCCTTCAGGCCGCGGGCAATGATGCTCGCCCGCAATCGCCCCAAAGTCGTCAGGTAGCATCCAATCCGCGATCAGTTCCCGGCCGGCTGCACAGTGATCCCATCCAAACAAATCCCGTTCGGCCTTGAGGATGCTGCCGGGAGTTCCACTATATGACCCCAGCAACAGCCCGTAGTCCTGCGGACGCAGCACCGCCAGCGCCAGACGTCCCAGGTCGTGCATCACACCCGAAGTGTAGGCGATATCCCGATCCATGAAGCCTGCCGAAGCGAGTTGCTCCGCAATCAGGGCGCAAGCCAGATTGTGCCGCCAAATGGCTTGCATGGCTGGATGGCTCAACGTCTTGCCCATGTAAGAGCGCACCGCTACCGTCAGACAGAGACCTTGCAGATTGTTGGCGCCCAGCACCGCAATGGCCTGTAGGATGCTGTTGGCGGGAAAGCGCGACGCGTACAACAGCGAGTTTGCAATGGTCAGAACCTCGCTGGCAAAGGCCGGATCGGAAGAAATCAACTCGCTCAACTGGCGCAGTTGCACGTTTTCGTTGTTCACCAGTTGCAGCACCCGTATGGCGACCTGCGGAAAAGGTGGCAGGCGGAGATGCGCCCACGGCAAACTGGCAGTCCCCTCTCTATCCCTCTCCATCAGCACCGTCGGAGCCTCCCTTCGTCCCGGCATTCCTTTTGATTCAGCGCCGTCTCAGCCCATTCCCCGCGCCCGATTCCTTCGCGCACCCGTGGCGGCAACTGGCTCTGCAAGTATTTCTTCGGCAGCGAAGCGACTTTCTTCAGCAGGGGTATCTTGAATAAGTTTCTTCTAACTATCTGGCACCCAATAAAGAATGACTCAGCAATAAGTCGGAGTCGAAACAGCTCTCAATCCACCGCTGATAGAACCGTTGGCTCAATCTGTGTTTCGCGGCCCGCCCTTTATTTTGCCTTCCAGGCCTTGCCATCCGCACTTACCCAGGTCAACCCGGCTTCATTCATCAACTCAAATGTAACTGGTGGCGCGGCAGGGCCGCTCGCTGCCCTGGTCGTCCGCACCTCAATGGCGCGGCCCGTCCATTGCTGCGCGACCGGCTCCCAGTGCAAGCCTCCATCCTCGCTCAGAAACAACGCGCCCGTCCCGTCGAGCGCCAGCGTCTGGTGCAAGGTGACGGCCGCGGAGACCGCCATCGCGCCGTTGGATAGCTTGAAGCCGCCGAGTCCTGCCAGAACCGGCACTGCGGCCGGGAGCCGCTTCATGGAGACTTCAAGGCTGGTGCCGGATGCGGGCTGGGCTTCGCTTCGCGGCATTGCCGCGGCGAAGTTCAAGGTTCGGGCAGCCTGCGGACCACCCATCGCCCGCAAGTTGGTTTGCGCAACCTGAGTAGTCGCCGCGGTTCTCGCCGGCCCGCCAGCCATACGCTTTTGCAGCGTTTGCTGCGGCCACGAATTGGCCGCCGGCTGCGGCTTGAAGAGCACTGCATTCGCCTGCCCGCCGATGTTTGTCCCCGTCACGCCCAATCCTGTTGCGCTCGGTCCGGACGCACTCGGCAGTGAAAGTGGAGCGTAACTTTCCCCATGGACACTTCCGGCAGCTTCCGGCCCTGCTGAAGGCGCTAACTGCAGTTGTCCAGTTTCAACCGGCAGCGTGGGTCGCGCAGCGGGCTGCACGCTCTTTGCCGACGGCTTCAAAGTGACAGGCGGGACAGCAGGGCGTGCTGTTTCTGCATTCCTGTGCTTCTGGAAAGTGGGCTTGGGAACCTGCATTGCATTCTGGGGCACAACCTTTGCGACCTCAGGAGCCACTGGCGTTTGTTTCGGCCGGAAGCCACTCGCCCAGGGGTAAAATGTGACCGCGAGAGCCGCAACCGCTGCCAGTGCCGCCGCCGGTACCCAGGTCCAACGCCAGTTCGCAAACCACGGCCGATCTTCTGCTGTCGCACGGCTCACTGCAACCGCTGCCGGAATCTCTGCTTCCGCAGCTGCCTGCGCCAAATAAACCACTTGGCGGCAGCGGCTGCATCCAGCCAGATGGCTCAAAACCTGCTCGCGTTCCGCCGCACCAAGCGCTTGCTCGGCGAAGGCGTTCAGGCTCTCGGCATCGGGATGAAAATCGAGTTGGGAATTTGAATTCATCGTGACGCCTTCTCTGGGAACGCTTCCGGCTGCGGATTTTGCAGCATTTTCTTGAGATTCAGGTCCAGGTCGCGTGGATCTGCGCCCAGCGCCTCCTCGGCAGCGCGCCTGCTCAACCCCGTTCGCTGCAGATTCTTGAGGACTTGCCTTCTGAGGCCGTCGACCAGCCGTCGCAGTTTGCGGCTAACCGTGGCTTCATGCACGCCGAGCATTCCTGCGATCTCAAACTGCGTGCGCTCGTCGATATAATAAGCGGCCAGCAAAAGCCGTTCCTCCGTTTCCCTTTCCCGCAGAGCCTCTTCGATTGCGCGGCTCAAAGCTTCAAGATCGGCGCAAGGGGTCTCGGGCTCGGGGTCCGCAGCCGGAGGTTCCAAGCCCTCCGTCGCATCTTCGAGCGAACGTTCCCGGCGGGTGCGGCGGTAGTGGTCCACGTGGCGCTGCGCGAGCGTGGTCCGAAGCCAGCCGATCAGCGAGCCCCTTCCACGATACGAATCCAGCGGGCTGCGACGCTCTCCGTCGCGCGTCGTCAGTCCGTACAGCTCGGCATAAAGCTGGTCGGCCAGTTCGCGTCCCATGGTCTCGTTACCGGCGATGGCAATCGCGGCGCGAACCAGAGACTGTTGATAGACGGCGAGGAAGTGTTCCCATGCCCCTTCGTGGCCTGTGGCGCAGGCGCGGGCCAGCACCAGGTCAGCAAGCCGGACGCTGCGAAAGAAAGCCGCCTGCTGTTGGCGCGAAACCGCTTCTCCCGCAGGCCGGCCGAAATTCTGCGCCGCTCCGATGCGCTCCAGAATGGTGTTGAACTCTTCGCGCCCCAGGCCCCAATCCGCCGCACCGGACTCTTGCCACAGTTCCTCCTGCAAGCTTTCGAGCAGGTTGGGGCGGATCGCTTCAGGTATGGCGATCGAGCCAGACGCATCGGTCAGGCTGGATGCGGCGGTCAGACCGGACGCTGCGCTCGCTGCGACGGATTGGGAAGACAGGACTCCCACGCCCTCAAGATACGCCAAAATTGCGCGCTAAAAAACTTTGCAAGAAACCGGTTGTTCCGCGTTCCTGATTCAGATGCCGCGGTGTTTTCCCGGCGAAGGAGAGCAATGAAAAAACTTGGCTGGTTTGGGCTTGCGGGCGCGTTTGTCTGGGCGCTCACGGCATTTGTCGGGCAAACCGGAGTCCGCGCGGCCGGCGGTCCGGCGGAAGCGGAGCATGGTCCGTACCGGGTTCTGGCCCCCATCGAGAGCGGCAATCTGCTTCTATTCCCGGTCGTCCGCGCCAGCGGCAAATCCGCAAGCTCAACCCCATTTCTCACCCTGGATGAAGGCATCAAGAGCGGGCAGGTCGAGGTCACTGAGGCGGGCCGCGCCCAGGGAGGTTTGGTCAGGCCCCGGGATCGCGACACCGGTCCGGCCATCCGTCCCCAATTCCGCCTGCCCGACGACCCGAATCCGTGGCTCAATCGCAACCGCGGAGACCAGGTGAATACGCTGGTTCTGGCCAACAACTCCGGCAAGCCGCTCTTGTTGCTGGCCGGCGAAATCGTAACCGGTGGCAAGCAGGACCGGGTGATTGCCAAGGACCGCATCGTGCCGGCCGGCGGCGACCCGATCGACCTCTCCGTCTTCTGCATAGAGCCGGGCCGCTGGACGGAGAGTTCACCGGTTTTTGGCGCCTCGGCCGGGACCACCGCCCACGGGTTCATGGTCCAGCCCACCGTGCGCCAGCAGGCGATGGTGGCGAAAGACCAGCAGGAAGTGTGGAATTCCGTCCATGGGACGATCGCGCAATTGAATCGCGTCATGGCCGCTCCTGCGGCCTCGAGCGGGGGACCGGTCGGCGCGAGTGGAGGAATCCACTCTGGACTGAACACCACCAGCTACGCCAAAGCCGTTCAAAACAGCGAGATCAGCTCCAAGGTGGACGAAGCCGCCGCCCCGCTGACGAAGTCGCGGGAACAGGTGCTTGCCCAACTACGCGAGGAGCACGCGATCGGCGTGGTAGTTGCCGTGCGCGGAGAGATCGTCTGGGCAGACCTGTTTGCCGACACCGAACTGCTCGGCCGCTACTGGACCAAGCTGGTCCGCTCCTATGCAGCCGAGAGCCTGACCACGGGTGAAACCCACGCAGCGCCCACCGTGGCCGACGCCGAGCATTTCCTTGATGCGCCCGCGGGAGGCACGGAGACCAGCGAGGGCGATGTCGGCGTCTATCGCTACCGCGAGCTACACTCCGGCGGCACCGAGACTTTTGTTTTGGAATCTCTCCTGCCCGGAACCGGCTACGACGTGCACATCAGCAAGCTGCGCGTGAAGACCCGCGAACCGCGCCTGCGCCCGTTGGTGCTCTCACCGCAGATCTACCGCTGACAACAGGAAGAATGCCTTGCCATCTTGATCGAACTCCAGTCCCGCTCCGAGGCTGGAAGCGATACGATAGGTCTTTTGGAGCGCAAGATGGCAAGGATTTTGGATGGAGCGGCGATTGCCGCCCAGATCAAGCAGGAAGTTGCGGAAGAGGTAAAACTGCTGGCGGTGCGCGGCATAAAGCCGGGACTCGCGGCGGTTCTGGTAGGGCATGTGCCGGCATCGGAGATTTACGTGCGCAGCAAGGTGCAAACTTGTGCCGATCTGGGCATCTTCAGCGAACTCATCACGCCGCCCGACACGGTTACCACCGAAGAGATGTTTCATCTGGTGGACGCGCTCAATGCACGCGACGACATCGACGGCATCCTCATCCAGTTGCCCCTTCCGCCGCAAGTGGATGCCAAGGCCCTGCTCGATGCAATCTCCCCGGCCAAGGATGTGGACGGCTTTCACCCGGTCAATGCGGGCCGCCTCCAGGCTGGACGCCCGGCTCTGGCCCCCTGCACGCCAGCGGGAATCATCGAGATCCTGAAGCGCAGCAATCTCCCCATCGCCGGTGAGCACGCCGTGGTGGTGGGCCGCAGCGACCTGGTGGGCAAGCCGGCGGCCATGCTGCTTCTCCACCAGAATGCAACCGTAACGATTTGTCACTCCAAAACGCGCAACCTCGGAGAGATCACCCGACAGGCCGACATTCTGGTCGCCGCCATCGGCCGCCCCGGCTTCATCACACCGGAGATGATCAAACCCGGCGCCACCATCATCGACGTGGGCATCAACCGCCTGAACACGCGCGAGGAGTTTGACCGCTTCTTTGCCGGGAACGCCAAGCGCGAAGCCACCTTTGCCAAGCGCGGCTCGACCATCGTGGGCGACGTGGACCCCAGGGCCTTCGAGCTGGCCGGGGCCTATACCCCCGTACCCGGCGGCGTGGGACTTCTCACCGTGGCCATGCTCATGGCCAACACCGTGCGGGCCGCCAAGATGCGCCGGGGACTCCAGAATGCTTAGGGTCGGGCTCACCGGAGGCTTGGGCTCGGGCAAAAGCACTGTCGCGGACTACCTGCGCGAACTGGGCGCCGAGGTGGTCGAGGCCGATGAACTGGGCCGGGCGCTGATGGAGCCGGGGCAGGCAGTTTTTGCCGAGATCGTGAAGCACTTCGGACCGGAAGTCGTCGGAGCGGACGGCCGGCTGAACCGCGCACGGCTAGCGCAGATGGTCTTCCAAGGCAACCGAGGCAGCCAGCAGTTGGAGGAGCTGAACGCAATCGTCCATCCGGCAGTGATTGCAGCCCAGCGGCAGTGGATGAACGAAGTTTTTGCCCGCAATCCGGCGGCGGTGGCAGTCATCGAGTCGGCGCTGATCTTCGAGGTGGAACGAGATGCCCGCGCGCGCGGGGAGAAAGAGACTGTGCTGGCCGACTGGCGGCGGCGCATCGACCGCATCGTGGTGGTCACGGCGTCGGACGAGGTCAAGATCGCGCGTTATGCTGAGAGAATCTGCCCGCCCGGGGCAGGCCGTGCTGCAGCCGAGGCCGATGCCCGCGTGAGGCTCTCGCACCAGATTCCCGATGCGGATAAAGCCGCGCGCGCCGACTACATTCTGGAGAACACAGGAAGCAAAGAGGCCCTCCGCGCCCAGGTCGAGCAGCTTTGGAGCCGGCTCCGGGAGGAAAGCAACCATTCGCTCGAAAATGTGTCTTTAGAATAGGAAGTGGCAACGGCGTCGCTCCCGGTGGAACCGGGCCGCGCCGCAGCCGTATCCATATTGAAAGGTCTTCAGGGTTCAAAAAACCATGAAAATGCGCCCGATTCTTCTGGTTGTCCTGCTGGTGGGTGGGTTCTGGTACCTCACCACGCATCTTCCTTCGGTCATGGGCCACCTGTCGCTGGCCAAAGCTGTCGGTTCCCCGCTGCAGCTCACCGAGGCGCAGGCGGCCCCGGCCTTCGACGTCGAGGAACAGAACAATATTGCGGTGTATAAACGGGTGTCTCCTTCTGTGGTGAACATTACCTCCAAGTCCCTGGTTTTCAACTTCTTTTATGGAACCGTGCCCCAGGAGGGCCAAGGCTCAGGCTTCGTCCTCGACAAGGCCGGGCACGTGCTAACCAATTTCCACGTGGTCGAGGGCGCCAACCGCGGCGTCCAGGTGATGCTCAGCAACAAGCGCGCCTACGCGGCCAAGGTCATCGGGACCGACAAGATGCACGACCTGGCGCTGTTGCAGATCGACGCGCCCAACCTGCAGCCGGTCACCCTGGCCGACTCGACGGAACTCTCCGTGGGCCAGAAGGTCTACGCCATCGGCAATCCCTTCGGGCTTAGCGGCACCATGACCCGCGGCATCATCAGCTCCATCCGGTCCATCAAGAACGCCGACGGAGCGCCGATTGAGGACGCCATCCAGACCGACGCGGCGATCAACCCCGGCAACTCGGGCGGACCGCTGCTCAACTCCCGCGGCGAAGTCATCGGCATCAACACCATGATCGCCTCCAACGGCGCCGACCAGAGCTCCGGCATCGGTTTTGCCATTCCCATCAACACAGCGAAAGCCGTACTGGCTGACCTGACCCGTTTCGGCCGCGTTAAACGGCCTTCGCTCGGCATCACATCCTTCGCCATCGGCCCCGATCTGGCTTCGCAGATGGGCCTGGCCGTCGATTCCGGCGTGTTGGTGCAGAAGACGATTCCCGGCGGCGCCGCGGAGCGGGCCGGCATACACGGCGGCAATCAGCAGGCCTACGTGGGCAATACGCCGATCCTGTTGGGCGGCGACCTGATCGTGGCCATCGACGGCCGCGAGGTCACCGATCCGCAGGACATCAACGCCATCATGGACAAACACCAGGCCGGCGATGTCGTCAGCGTCACTTTCTATCGCGGACGCAAGCAATTGACGCTCAAACTGGCCCTGGGTGAGGCGCGGGGGTGAACTCCTGGACATCAGTCCGCTTGTGTTTGTAACCACACCGTGAGCGTTTTTCATATCTTGTGGTTTTGGCTTGGGACTGGAGGAGAAACACCTTGCTGTCTGGGGCGTGGCGCACCCATACGCAGCCGCGAAGGACGCATGGACTCCCGTTCGCTCACACGCGAGAGACTTTTATCCCCAGCGCTTCGAAAGGAGCGACCGCTTCCTCGCTTGCTCCGCTGTCAGTGATCAGCATATTGACCTCGGAGACGGGACAGAGAAGCCATTTTGCCACTGAGCCAAGCTTGCTGTGATCGGCCACCACAATCTTCCGCTTGGAGTGCTCGACCAACTTGCGCAGCACTTCGGCCTCGGAGGGATGGGTGCAGGTGAGGCCATGCGAGGCGTCGATCCCGTTAACGCCGATGAACATGGTATCGGCAAAGAGCAACCCCGCGGTGCAGTTAGCCAGCGGACCCACCAGCGTGAACCAGTTTCCGCGCAGTTGTCCGCCGGTCACGATCACTTCAATATCTTTCTGATTGCTCAGCTCCATCGCCACGTTCACCGTGTTCGTGATGATTGAGATTCCCTTCAGCGCTTTCAAACTGCGGGCCACTTCCGTGGTGGTCGTTCCCCCGCTCAGGGCAATCGTCTCTCCGGGTTGAACCAGATCCGCTGCCGCACGGGCAATGCGCCGCTTCTCCTCGGCAAAACTGCTGACCATGTCCTGAAATGAAGTGTCGTGTCGGAATGGCTCGTAGAAAAGCGGGCCGATGGGAACCGCTCCTCCGCGGGTGCGCCGCAGCAGAGAGCGGTTTTCCAGGTCATCCAGGTCACGCCGTATGGTGGCCAGCGAAGCATTCAACGCGGTGCACAGATCGTCGATGGCGACCGACCCCGTTTCCTGAAGTTGGCGGAGAATATATTCGTGGCGAGCTACTAGATTATCAGTTCTGCCTGGCATATTTCAGAGCATACCGTACTGCATCTCGCCCCGCAATGTATCTTGCGCTCGCACACTTATTCAGGGATTCCCTAAGTCGATCCGTGCCTATCCGGTTGACACCCACACCCACTAGGTATAGATTTGTGCCGATCCTGTTGGAGTGGCGCAATCGTGCAAGTGCCTTTTCATTCAACGACTACCGATATCTTGCAGCGGGACGATCTGCCTTTTCCGCACTCGCTGCCGGAGTTCCAGCGGTTATTTCCTGACGACACGGCTTGCGCGGCGTATTTGGAGAGAGCGCGATGGCGCGACGGTTTTGTCTGCCCTCACTGCCAAGCCAAGGGGGAGCCTTTCCGCTTTGCTAACCGTCCCAGTGTTCTTCGTTGCCGCAAGTGCCGCAAGGACGCTGCGCTGACGGTGGGAACGGTGATGGAGAACAGCCATACGGCCCTGAGCATCTGGTTCTGGGCAGCCTATCTGATCGTCAGTCAGACACCGGGCATCTCCGCGGTGCAGTTTCAGAGACAACTGGGGCTCTCCCGCTACGAGACCGCATTCGCAATCTTGCATAAACTCCGCGCGGGCATGGTGCGTCCCGATCGGGATCGCATCGGAGGCAGCGCCGTCGGGCATGTGGAAGTCGACGAAACCTTAGTCGGTGGGCGGACACGGGGAGAAGGCCGAGGCGTCCATCACATGGCCCTGGTCGTGGCGGCCGTTGATATTCGTCAGCGCAAACCAGGCACGAAGCTCGACAAGCGGAAAGGGGGACGCTATGCAGGGCGTGTCCGGCTCGCCGTAGTGCCCGACCGGAGCGCCAAGTCGCTGTGCGGATTCGTCAAGAACGCCGTTGAGCCTGGAACGCTGGTTGTCACCGACGACTGGAAAGGCTACGCCGGTCTGGAGAAATGCGGCTACAAGCATTTCGCCGCCACCGAACTTGGCGATCCCAGCGTGGCGGAAGAATGCCTGCCCATCATCCACCTTATGTTTGCCAATCTCAAATCATGGTTGCTCGGCATCCATCACGGCGTCAGCCAACAGCACCTGCAGGCCTACTTGAACGAATTCACTTTTCGCTTCAACAGACGCTTCTATCCGTTCAACGGATTTCGCTCGCTGCTCGGCATCGCCGGCGCAGCTACCGCTCCAACCTACGATGAACTTTACTCCGGGAAATGGCTGCACCCTACATGTTGGGGTTGTGGGTGAAAACCGGATAGGCACGCTTCAAACTAGGCGGCGAGTATAACGGCATCGGAGAATCTCAGACCATCGAGTGGGCCCAGTTGAATTTCTCCAACCAGGAGACCGCCATCAACCAAAACGATTCAACAACCGGAAACGGCGTGGCCTCGTTCGTCATCGGCACTCCCGGCAGCTTTAACAAGCGCAACCTGGAGGAGTCCATCACCCCCGGCGGCATCATGGGCTACTACCTTCAGGACCAGTGGCAGACGACGCCCAAACTGACCATTAACCTGGGCGTTCGCTACGATCTGGCCCTGATTCCCAAGTACGGCACACCGGCAGACAATAACCAGTCCGTCGGCAACTTCGACTTCAACAACGGAACCTATATCGTTTACAAGGTTCCCAGCTCCTGCGCCAGCACGGGCAACGCGCCCTGCATTCCCACGCCGGACGGTTCGCTGCCGACGCATGTCGTCGCCAGCCCCGATGGTAAGGTCTTCCAGAACCAGTACAACAATTTCCAGCCGCGCATCGGCGCTGCCTATCGCATCACTCCGACCACGGTGATTCACGGCGGCATCGGCATCGCCTTCGACAACTACGCTGCCCTGGTGCAGAACCTGCGCGGAGTCAGTGGCAACTGGCCCTCCGTCGGCCAGATTGGAAAATCCAGCATCAACGTGCCGGTCTCTCAGGCAAATCCGTTCCCTGGGTATACGACCCAGAATCTGCCGGCCATGACGGCGCTTCCTGCTCCAACACCTTTCAATCAGTTCAACTGGTTCGTCGATCCCAAGATGAAGGATGCCTATTCGCTGCAATGGAACTTCGGTGTTCAGCGGCAATTGGATTCCGCCACCGTGGTTTCGGCAACCTACGTGGGCTCCGCAAACCGCCGTTTGAGCTTTGGCGGCTTCTATAACACGGCGGCGACGCCTGGACCCGGAAATCCGACGCTCCGCGATCCGTATCCGTACATCGCTCCCACTTTCTACTCCATGAGCAAGGGCGAAGGAAACTACAACGCCCTGCAAGTGCAGTTAACCCGCAGCTTCCACAACGGCTTGGCGGCGACCGTAGCCTACTCCTGGTCGAAGTCGATCGACGAAGGCTGCTCGGGCTTCTTCGGCTCCGAGGGATGCAGCGTTCAACAGATCTACAACATTCGGGCGGAACGCAGCGTCTCGTCCTTCGACGTGCCGCAGAGTCTTGTGGCCACCTGGAACTACGCATTGCCGATCGGACGCGGCAAAGCCGTCAACACGCAGAACCGGGTCCTGGATCTGCTGGTTGGCGGATGGCAGTACAGCGGCTTTGCCAAGTTCCATAGCGGCAACCCCTATAACGTGACCGATGCGGCCGACATTGCCAACATCGGCAGCGTCAGTTGGGAGCCCTATATCCGGCCTAACATCACAGGTTCCGTCAAGCCGGCCAATCAATCCGCGCAAACTTGGCTCAACTACAGCGCCTTCTCCGATCCGGCGCCGTACACCTACGGCGCAACCGGACGCAACAACCTGCGGACCCAGTTCTTCAAGGGCACCGATATGTCGGTGTTCAAGGAAGTCAAGTTCAAGGACCGCTACGCCGCCAAGTTTACCTTTGACGCCTTCAACGTGCTGAACCTGGCAATTTGGGGACAGCCCAACTCCTCGTACAGCGCCCCTAACAACGGAGTGAGCACCGCCCCGAACTTCGGCGTGATCAGCAGCACTTACAGTGGAGCAAGAACCGTCCAGATGAGCGGAAAGTTCAGCTTCTAATCCAACCGGCACGGAGGAGAGCAATCTTCTCCGTGCCGATCTCCTGCCCAACCGGGCAGGATCAGCAACCTGATATCTTCTATCGGAACAAGCCCAAGGCTGCGAGTCTCGTCCACGCCGCGGCCAGTTACAGACAGTCTCCAGGTTGATTTCGGAAAAGGCAGCTTGCATCTTGTGCAACGCCGCCGGGGGCCGGCTCTTTCAGCATCTCAGGTCCAAGGAGTAGACAGCCAATGACGCAATTCGACGATCGGCAATCAGATCGGGATACCGACCTTGGTTTTTGGGCCAGCAAGGATGGGAACAGCGCACTTGGCTCTGGGGGACCGGCGCCATGCACCATCAGAGACGTCGCCAGACTCGCGGGAGTCTCGATAGCGACGGTCTCGCGCGTTACAAGCGGTTCAGTCAACGTATCCGGAAAGACAAAAACCAAGGTTCTTGAAGTGGCTTCGGTCTTGCAGTACCTCCCCAACGCCCAGGCAGCCGAACTGGCGCGGGCCAAAGACGGCAGGCCGAGAAGGCGCGGGAATCAAGAGCCTTCCTTGACGGCCAGCAATTTCAAGATGATCTTTGTTGCGGAAACCGATGAGCGCCGCGAGCCCTCGCAGAGACGTTGATCGCGCCCGCCCGGCCATGAGCATGCGCCAGACCGCAGTGCACAAGATAAGTCCAACTGCCATGACCAGGCAAGCTTGTAATCGCTCCCACAAAGTTAGGTGCCCCTGGACCCGCCTTTGGGACCAGGGAAAGCACAAATCTTCGTGGTCACAGACCTAGTGGCCGGTCATCTTCTCAAGGTGTTCCGGGTATCGCTCGCCCTGCACCTTGATCGCTGCCGCGGCGGATTCGATCTCGTTCAGGTCCCCTGCGGTGAGTTCAACAGCCGTAGCTCCGATGTTTTCTTCCAGGCGACGCAATTTAGTTGTCCCCGGAATGGGGACGATCCACGGTTTCTGGGCCAGCAGCCAGGCCAGAGCGATTCGCGCCTGGCGCTCGGTCCAGGTCGTCTTGATTCTTTCGTAAGTGGCCTGCATCTGATCGAGTTCCTGGTCGGTGAGTCGCTCGATGTCGATCATCTGGTCTCGAGCCTCGTCAACGGCTCGAATCAGTTCGTTGAGCTTCAGGTTGATGGCTCGCGAATCGCGATTCTGCGTGTTTTGGATCAGGAAGACCATCAAAAACGTCGCAATGCCCGTTCCTGCATTGATGCCTTGCGCACAGGCTTGTGAAAAGTGGAACACCGGTCCCGTGGTAGCCCACGTAATCACCACCAGTCCCGCGCCAGCAAACGCCCAGGTTGATCCAAGCCAGCCGCTGGCGGCGGACGCGAATCGGCCGAAATGGTCGTGAACGGTCGGAACAATTGGTTCAGTGGGCAGTTTGTTCAATTTTCGCGTCTCCACACACTAACCCTAGTCGCGAGCAACCAGCATTGTCTGTTCCAACTGAGACAGACGAAACATCAGGCCGCCCAGCGCCCCTTACGATACACTTGAGGCCGTGGAGGAGTCTCTTTGCTGCCTGTTCGCGGGGTGTTTTCTGTTGTCTTGATTGCCGTTTTTTCGCTTACTGGAGCTTGCCGGGCACAGGAAGCTCCTCAGCCGCCCAAGTCGCAGCCGGGCATGGGCAGCGGCATCGCCGGAGGGCTCGGCGCGGCCCCGGTTTACGACGCCGAAAAGCGGCCCATCACCGCAGGCGGCTTTGTGAGTTCCGGCCCGGTCATCTTCCAGGACATCACCAAGTCCGCTGGGCTCTCCGGCTGGAACCACAAGATGGGTGTGCCGCAGAAGGACTTCATTGTTGAGACCAACGGGTCGGGCGTTTGCCTGATCGACTACGACAACGACGGCTGGCTCGACATTTACCTGGTCAACGGATCGACCTTCGACGCCCTCGACGGCAAGGAAGAGCCGCCCCATGCCGCACTCTTCCACAACAACCACGACGGCACTTTTACCGATGTCAGCGCCAAGGCTGGCGTGCAGAACGACCGCTGGGGCTACGGCTGCTCAGTGGCCGACTACGACAATGATGGTTGGCCCGATCTCTATGTGGGCAACTACGGCAAGAACCGGCTCTACCACAACAACCACGACGGCACCTTTGCCGATGTGGCTGAGAAGGCGCACGTGGAGCTCGGCAACTGGTCGCCTGGCTCAGCCTGGGGCGACTACGATGGCGACGGCCAGCTTGACCTGTATGTCACCGGCTATGTTCACTTTGACCGCGACAACCTGCCGGTTGCCGGAACCAAGGCTGTGGGCTACGCCAGTTGCATGTACCGCGGCGTGGCGGTCAACTGCGGGCCGCGCGGATTGCAGGGCGAACCCGACCATCTCTTCCACAACAATGGCAACGGCACCTTTACTGACGTCACCGTAAAGGCCGGCGTCGAGGACAAGGACAAGTACTACGGCTTCTCGGTCCTCTTTATCGACATCAACAACGACGGCAAGCCGGATCTGGTGGTGGGCAACGACTCGGAGCCCAACTTTCTCTATATCAACAAAGGGGACGGAACCTTCGACGACCAGAGCTACGTCTCAGGCTTCGCCCTGAACAAGGACGGCCGCGAGATCGCCTCCATGGGCATTGCCGAGGGCGACTACGAGAACAACGGCCTGGTGGACCTGTTCGTCGACGACTTTGGCGACGACTACAAGGTGCTCTATCACAATGACGGCGACGCCAGTTTCAGCGATGTGAGCTACAAGGCGGGCATCGCACAGGTCACAATTCCCTTTGTCGGCTGGGGCGATGCCTTCATCGACTACGACAACGACGGCTGGCTCGACCTGTTTACCGTGAATGGCCAGGTCTATCCGCAGGTGGATCAGCACGATTGGGGCACCACCTGGGCGGAGCGCTCGCTGCTGTTTCACAACGTGCCCGACGGCAAGGGGCGCAAGTTCGAGTACATTCCGCCGGTCAAGGGAACCGGGATGGCGGTAGTGACTCCGGCGCGCGGAGCGGCCTTTGGGGACCTGTTCAACGATGGCAAGATCGATGTGATCATCAATCCCATTGACGGACCGCCCACGCTGCTGCGCAACGTGAACCCCGACAAGCACCATTGGGTGGAGATTGGGCTGGTCGGCGGCGGCAAGACGGCAACCAGCAAAGGGAGCCCGCGCGACGCGACCTGCGCCACCGTCTACCTGAAGGCCAACGGCATGAGAATGCGCCAGGATGTGCAGTCGAGCGGCAGCTACATCTCAGCCAACGACCGGCGGTTGCACTTTGGGCTGGGCGACGCTACCGACGCGGGCACAGCGGAGATTCGCTGGCCGTCTGGAGCGAAGGAGTTCGTCAAGATCCCCGCAGCGGACCGAATCTACACCATCACCGAGGGGCAGGGGATTACCGATGCGCTGTGCGGGGGCAAACCGTGCGCCGTTGACGCTGCGCCCAAGACGGAGCAGTCGAAGGCGGAGAGCAAGCCCTGAGCGGGTGCGCGTGATGGGGCGCACGGCGATTGCGCTGTCTACCGATCGCGATCCGGTTCCCCAGCCAGCCGCCGAGCGAGTAAACTTTCCTGCAAATGAGAATTGCCTCCGCTTCGCGCTTTCCAGCTCCCCTCAGCTTCTTTTTCGCCCTCGCCCTGCTCGTTTACGGCCTCGCTCTGCCCCTGCTCGCACCAGCGCAGCCCAAGCCGGGAAAGGACCTGCTCATCTATTCGATCGATGTGGAAGGCGGCCAGGCTACGCTGCTCGTCGCCCCCTCCGGCGGATCGCTGCTGATTGACACCGGCTGGCCCACGCCCGACGGTCGCGATGCCCAGCGCATTCAGGCAGCTATGCAAGACGCAGGCATCGCCCGCATTGACCACGTGCTGGTCACCCACTTTCACCACGACCACGTGGGCGGCGTGCCCGATCTGGTCAAGCGCGTCCAAGTCGGCGAGTTCCTCGACCACGGCATCAACCGCGAAGACTCCGACATCACCCGCGAGGACTACGCCGCCTACCTCAAGGCCATCGAAGGCAAGCCCCGGCGCGTCATTCATCCCGGCGACAAAATCGACATTCCTGGCCTTCAGACCATCGTGATTACCGCCGATGGCGAGCACATCGCTTCGGTTCCAGGCGTCAAGCCCGTCCCCAACCCGCTCTGCGCCACCGAGCCCAAATGGGAGCTGGACGAGACCGAAAATCCCCGCTCAGCGGGCGTGCTGGTCACCTTCGGCAAGTTCCGCTTTCTCGATCTCGGCGACCTCACCAAGGCCAAGGAGATTCCGCTGGTCTGCCCCGTCAACCTCATCGGCACGGTGGACCTCTACATGGTCAACCACCACGGATTCAACCTCTCGAACGCCCGCGCCTTCGTCGACGCAATTCATCCCCGCGTAGCCATAATGGACAACGGCGCGCACAAAGCCGGCAGTCCCGAGGCGTGGCAGACGGTTCACGACAGCCCTGGTCTCGAAGACTTGTGGCAACTACACACCGCCGAAGGCTCCGATGCCGCCCACAACAGCCCCGCCGCGCTGATCGCCAACCCCGCCCGATCGGCAACGGACGGAGTCTGGCTCAAGGTCTCTGCCTCCGCCGACGGCAGTTTTACCGTCGTGAATCCGCGCAACAAGATGGCGGTAGCCTACTCGCGCAAGTAGGGGCGATGAGGTTCTGCTGATTCTCGGTGCATCGCCTGCGAGGTTTCTCTATGCGAGGCTCCTCCAAGAGGTGCAGTGATCCTGAAGGATAGTGTGATCCTAAAAGCGACTGTCATCCTGAGCCTCTTGACTCGCTTGGACGAGTCTCGGCTGCAATGAACCGCATTGCAGCGCCCCCCGGAGGGAGGCATCGAGAGTAGCCCAGGGCAAGCGGAGCGCAGCCCTGGGATGCGCAAAAGCGAAGGTCCTGAGCCCCGTAGGGGCGCCGCGAAACAACGCCAAGTGCCCCAAGCCCAGGCTTAGAAACCCGGCAGAGTGAAGAATCTGTCCTCCCTGCTCCGGCAGCTTCGCGTCCAGCACTTCTTGCGCGCGGGCGGCCCGCCAGGCGGCCAGCCGGGCATTGAGCGCCGGGTCGTTCAGCGCCAGAATCGCCGCCGCGAACAGCCCGCGTTGGCCGCTCCCGGCTTGCCGACCGCCAGCGTAGCCACGGGAATCCCCTTGGGCATCTGCACCATCGAAAGCAACGAATCCAGCCCGTTCAGCGGAGTCGCCACCACCGGCACGCCCAGCACGGGCAGCAGCGTCTTGGCGGCGATGACGCCGGCCAGATGAGCCGCGCCGCCGGCCCCGGCGATGAACACGCGCACGCCCCGCGCCGGATTCCATGTTCCAGAAATCCAACCAAATACGACCTGTCATTCGCTGCGCCGGGCTGCACAGGGCAGCACTCGAACGCGTGGCCACGCGGAAGAGGAGTTTGGTTGCGAATCTTCCACCTGTGCCTCATCGGCGCCCTCGAAACTCGGCAGGAAGGCAGTGTTCCCATTCTCGACGCGTCCCTTGCGCCTTCCTTGGCGACAGCTAGGACCCCACGCTCCGGCGTGTTGCTGCTAGAGGAACCGATGGAGGCCGTCGGGACGGCTGACGCAACGCCACAACTCTGTGACCGCGGCCAGGACGGCGACCTGGTGCCACTCGGGGCTGGCGCGGTGCGAGCCGCCCCAGCAGAGCTTGATTCCGAACCTTCCAGCAGATGGCGGAAGTTCAGAATCGTCGTTTCGTCGGGCGCTGCAGCGCGGCCCAGATCAACTCCTGCGAAGCTACGCAGTACGGGCGACTCGTAGAGTGCGTCCTCGGCACCGGGATCTGACAAGTTGAACCAATGCTGAAGGAAGTAAATGCGCAGCATGATCCCGAGGCCTGCAGGTTGACGGCCTTTGCCCGCCTTGGGGTAGTAAGGAGCGATCAAGGCTTCCAGTTCTGACCACGGAACGATGACTTCCATCGCAGTCAAAAACTCTTCACGGCGGCTCTTCCGCGCAAACTTCTCAAAACTCGGCTGGCAGGCAAATGTTATCTGGCGCATCGCGTCCTCGCTCCATCTGCAATTCTAAGCAGGGACGATGCACCTGCGGGACTTGATCAGAGCTTCCCTAAGGATCTATATCTGGGCAGTTATAAAGACCCGAAAAATGGAAATTTGTCGTCGTGGCGAATCTCAAAAGCATGGGGCTTTCCTTTGAATCGTGAAATCGCGCCGAAACCGTAGAGCCAGCATTCTTCCTTTGCGGAGAGCTGGCTTTTTCGTTTTATATCCTGCATGCCGGATGCCCCATCCTTTCCGCTTTTTTCTGCGGAAAGGGTGGGATACGACAACGCTCATCGACCCATCCCCCGGACCGCCCTTTGCCGAAAATAACCCACCGCCGGCGCACAATAAAAACATGAACAAAACACCGACAATCTCACGCAAAGCCCACGCTGGCCCCCTCAGTTCCCACCCTACCCCCTCCCCCCTATATCCTGTGA
>Ga0302201_10000469_pt1 | contig 36548 bp, 25 predicted proteins | sample II_Bog_N3_2_FD_194586 | JGI IMG/M metagenome (GOLD analysis project Ga0302201, IMG submission 194586) | Peat permafrost microbial communities from Stordalen Mire near Abisko, Sweden - II_Bog_N3_2 | ecosystem: Environmental > Terrestrial > Soil > Wetlands > Peat | place: Sweden: Abisko... | reverse complement strand
GCGGTGATATGGCCGTAATTCACGACGGTCGCGCTACCGCCGAAAATCGCCTTGCCGGAGCCGTTGTTGTTGACTTTCCCCGTGTTGGTCACGGTCAGCGGTGAGGTGTAGCCAGACCCCAGCGTGATGCCGTGGTTGATCGTCGTGTTGATCGTCGACATCGTGTCCCCCAGCGCGCCGGGTTAGGCCGGAGTGCCGCCGTTGTTCGTTACGTGCCCCGTCGGTAGCCGCCTGCCGTGCCACGCGGTGGCGCGGGCGACAGATTCGTCAGTACAAACTCGTTTATGCCATGCAGTCGCACTGTTCTATCACGGCATCGTGCGGACAATCCGCGGCACCCTCACATCTTCGTGATGTTCGGTTGCATTGCCTGGACGCCGAGTTGATGACGGTGCCGCCGTGCGGGATTCGCACGCCGAACCCGCTGCCCGCCGTGGTGCCGATATGGCCGCTGTTGGCGACCGTGTAGGCGCCCGAGGACCCGGCAGAGACACCGCCGGCGCCGACGGTCCCCGTGCCGGTCAGCGTCAGGCTGGTGACCGGCGTAACGATGTCGTACGAGGCGATGGACGTGCTGATCGTTTTTGTCGTCACGGTTGAGGCTCCGGAATGGGGGGATTCAACCTATCGAAGGTCGTGACAGGTGGTTGCGATATCACAACCCCCGATTGAATCGTGCCCGCAATCGCAGGCGACCGTGCCGCGGCGACGCAACGAGCCATTGCCGGCAAATCCACCGGTCCGATCAGTCATGCGACCATCCACCCCTGCCAACCCATTATCTCGGGACCTTGCCACTGGTGGCTAACTCACCGGTCATTGTCAAGCAACCTGACGCATCATTCCTTGTGGACCGGGCGACGTTTTCTGAACGGCTGGTTCACCGCCCGAGCGGCGGCGGTCGGGTAACGACGGGGTTTCAGGCAGATGATGCCAACCAGGTAGGTCGTGAGTGTCCATATGCCGTGAACGAACCTCCTTCGGGTTGCCAGCACCATATTCTGACGGCCGTGGACGACGTTATGTTCCGGGTGATCGTCTTTGGTCTTCAGAGTATTGAATCTTCATTTTCCACCGTGCCCGGTCACACACGGCAATATCTGCGACATTGTCGCGGCTGAGGGGGAGATCGGTGATGAAGCTGTTGCGATAGGTCACCTCGGTTCGGCGTTTGGGCCTTCGGCCATCAGCCAGTTGACGGTGATCGCCCTGGCAGCGGCACGTCGCATAACCAGCGGTGTCTTCAGGTCGTCCATTGCCTTCCGCACCGGACCGTCCGGACGGCAGGCCTGTCCACGGACTTGATCCGAGGATCGGGTGACGGGAGAACCGGCCGTCGCACATCGCCTTGAACAGGTCTGAGACTTTGCTGCAACCCGCGTGATGGACGTCATGCAATTGTGATGCGCCAGGGACGCTGCTTCAGCTCTGAAACAGGAACCAGGACACGCCTGGTTACTTATACTGCACTACGGGTCCATATCGATTTCTTGTCCGGATAGTCGCGGTGCAACATGCCAACACTCTTGCTGATCATTCTGGTCGTGCTGCTCATTGGCGCATTGCCGACCTGGCCCTATAGCGGCGGCTGGGGCTACTACCCCAGCAGCGGCCTCGGGCTTGTCGTCATTGTCTTGCTGGTTTTACTCCTGCTGGGACGGATATAGGGGCCCGTCCAGGGTCTGACACGTCACCGGCGAAGCCCGCCCGGAGGAGCGGACCGCATGCCCGCGGCGACTCGCCGTCGCGTGGCTGGCACGCCGCCATAACTCGTCGGTAAGACGTCTGTGATATTCTGCTCAATCGCCCTTGCCATCACGACATATTGACTGACCCGGTATCGACGGCGCCACCGTCGCAGGTGTCCACTCATGCTGGTCTGACTTAGGTTTGGGGAATGAAGAGAGAATTATACAATAGCAATCCTTCCCTCGGGTGGCCCGACGCCGCATTCGTTGCGGCCTGTCGCAGCCATCCGACAGAAGCCGCTATCGTGGGAGTCGATACGCAGCCGCTAGCGGATGACCATTTGCCGGACCTGGCTCTGATCGGCAAATATGGCAACGGTCAGTCTGGCAGCCTTCTGGACATGTTGCCACTTGGCGTCTGCATTTGCGATGGTAGCGGTGCGATCGTCCGGCATAACCGTCGCGCGACCAAATTGTGGGGAAGAACGCCGCGGCTGGGTGAACGCGCCGATGCGTTCTGGGCTACGCTCAGCGTCGCAGCCGACCCGCCTGGCGCAGTCAACGATACCGCGCGGCTCGTCGGCGACGTACTGGCGAGCGGCGCGTCGGTACGCGATCACGAGATGGTGATCGTACGGGCTGACGGCACACGGGTGGTTGTGCGGGTCCACGCCGATGCATTGCTCGACGATGCCGGCATGCGAATTGGCGTAATGACCAGCTGGCAGGATATCACCGAAGCGCGGCTGCTATCCTCGGTGCAGCGCGAAACCGAACAGCATTTCCCCGACCTGCTGAATGCGTTGCCGGTGGCGGTCTACACCACCGACGTCGATGGATGTATCACCTTCTTTAATCAGGCGGCCGTTGCGCTCTGGGGTCGCACGCCACGGCTTGGTGAGGACAAATGGTGTGGCACCCACGCGGTGCGTTGGTCCGATGGCCGGCCGATGCGGCATGACGAGTGCCCGATGGCCGTTGCGCTGCGCGAGCGGCGTGCCGTTCCCGGCAGTGAGGCGATCGCCGAACGACCCGATGGCAGTATGATCCATTTCCTTACCTATCCGATGCCGATCTGGAATCGGACCGGCGAGATGATCGGCGCGATCAATACCCTGGTCGATATCACAGAGCGCAAGCGCATCGAGGAATCGATACGGTATCTGGGAGCGATCGTCGATTCGTCAAACGATGCGATCGTCGGCAAGAATCTGAATGGTGTCATCACGAGCTGGAACCACGGGGCCGCGGTTCTGTTCGGCTACACCGCCAGTGAGGCGATCGGCCGGCCCATTACGATGCTGATCCCGGCGGACCATCAGAACGAAGAGGTGGCAATTCTGCAGTGCATTCGCCGCGGCGAGCGGGTCGAGCCTTATGATACGGTACGGCAACGTAAGGACGGCGCCCTGATTGAGGTTTCCCTCGCAGTGTCGCCGGTCCGGAACGCCGCTGGCGCAGTCATCGGTGCGTCGAAGATCGCGCGCGATATCACGGAACGCAAACGGGCGGCGGAAAAGCAGACTCTGTTGCTGCGGGAAATGAACCACCGGGTGAAAAACCTGCTCGCGCTCGCCGGCAGTGTCGTAACCCTGAGCGCGCGTTTTGCGGGCACGCCCAAAGAGTTGGCCGATGCCGTGCGGGCGCGGCTGACCGCTTTGTCCCGGGCGCATGATCTGACCATGCCTGATCTGGCCGATATGGCCCCGCGGTCGGAGACGAAAACGACATTGCGTGCGCTGATCGAAACCATCGTCTCGTCCCATAACGACGCCGTGCATCAGGGTGAAACCCGGGTCACCATCCAGGGACCGGCGGTCGGCATCGGCGGCAGTGCCATCACCAGCGTCGCGCTGTTGTTGCATGAGTTCATGACGAACGCAGCGAAGTATGGCGCATTGTCGGTTCCGAGCGGCCGTGTTGACGCGACCTGGACGGTATCCGACAGCGCGGTGCACTTCGTGTGGCGTGAACGCGGCGGCCCGCCGATCGGTCAACAGACGCACATCGAAGGTTTCGGCAGCTTTCTCGCGCACGCCACGGTCAAAGGGCAGTTGGGCGGCTCAATAACACGTGATTGGGATGCGGCCGGCTTGACGGTGCATCTGACCGTGCCGCTGGCGCGCCTGGTCGCATGACCCACGGCGTCGCTCTGCCAATGCCGTGAGGTTGCAACCGCCGTTGGGCGGGACAAGCACGGGTGATGGAACCGATCGGCGGGCCAGGCGTTTTTTCGCAGTGGACTTTAACAGCCAGGAGGCACAGATGTCCCAGCGGCCATCATTTTCGGCAATGATCGCGGTATCCTCGCTGATTGCGGCGCCCGTGTTGGCGCAGACCATGAATTCGACATCGACCCCGTCCGCGTCGCCGCCATCGGCCAGCGTGACGGCGCCGGCGGGCACACGGCCGGCGGCGACGACGCCCATGGACCGTTCGGCCACCGCGACGAACGGTGACAGCAGCGACAGCAAATTCATCACCGCCGATCAGCAGACTCGTGCCAGTAAACTGATCGGCAGCTCGGTCTACAACGACCAGCAGGAGAAGATCGGCAGCATCGATGAATTGCTCGTCGGCCAGAACCACGATGTCGACGGCGTTGTGCTGTCGGTGGGTGGGTTCCTTGGCGTCGGCAGCAAGCTGGTGAAGGTGCCGTACACGGAATTGCATGTGAAGGGCAGCGAGATCGTCATGCCCGGCGCGACGAAGGAGCAGCTCACCCATATGCCGGACTACAAGTTCGCCAGTTCCACCTGATTTGACATACGACTTTTGGATCGACCCGCCGGCTGGTGTGTCATGCGCCGGCCGGCAGGATGCGTTGAAGGATGCCAAACCTGATGAACCGTTTCGCAGGACGTGTGGCGCTGATGGCCATACTGGGGCTGCCGAATGCCGCATTGGCGCAGACCACGGTGCCGGGCGATGCGGCCACACCTGTTAACCCGCCTGCCACCATGGGGCCGGCACCGGTCGCCGGGCCTGTCCCGGCCGAGGTCATGCCACAAAGCGCGTCGCACGACCCGGCGTTCGTTACGACTGCGGCCGCAGGTGGGTTGGCGGCAATCCGCATGGGGCAACTGGCGGAACAGAAAGCCCAATCGGCGCAGGCCCGGACCTTCGCGCGGCGCATGGTCGCCGACCACACCAAGCTCGGCCAGCGGCTGGCGGCGATCGCGCAACGCGTGGGGGTGAGCCTGCCGACCCAACCCGACACCAAGGACCTCGGTGCTATCGCGGATCTATCCGGTCTGAGCGGCGCAAGCTTCGACACTGCGTATCTGCGCACGCAGGTTGCCGATCACGAGACGGCGCTGTCGGCCTTCCGGCAGGAAGCCGAGCATGGCACCGATCCCGACCTGAAAGCGTTCGCCCAAGCAACGTTGCCACTGTTGCGAGAGCATTTGCAGATGGCGAAGGACGCCGAAAAGCGGACCTCGTGATCGGCGGCGGAACCGACCCTGGCCCGAGACATTGAGTTGGCTGGATGCAACTGCCAGGGAGACGACGGCATGCCAAGCATTCGTGACGCCCGAATTCTGATCCTGTCTGCCGACGGGGTCGAGCAGGCGGAATTGACCGTGCCCCGCGATGAACTGCGCAAGGCCGGTGCACAGGTCCAGGTTGCCACGCCCGATGGCAAACCGGTTCGTGGATGGAACCACAAGGACTGGGGCGAGACCATCGAAGCCGATCTGAAGATCGTCGACGCGGCGCCCGGGGACTATCAGGCGATCGTGTTGCCGGGCGGGCAGATCAACCCCGATCTGCTGCGGGTCAATCAGGACGCGATGACGGTGCTGCGTGGCTTTCTCGACAGTGACAAGGTCGTCGCGGCGATCTGCCATGGCCCGTGGCTGCTGGTCGAGGCGGACGCGGTGCGAGGATTGACGGTGACCTCCTACAAGTCCATCCGGACCGACCTGACAAATGCGGGCGGCCATTGGGTGGACAAGGAAGTCGTGGTCGATCGCGGCATCATCACCAGCCGGTCACCGTCCGACCTGCCGGCCTTCGTTGCCAAGATCATCGAAGTGGTCGAGGACGGCCAGCCTGCGCGCCGGCAGTCGCGCTGAACGCCGGTTGGCGAGCTTTGAGTCTGTTGCGTTGCCCGGACGGCGTGGAGAAGCCGGGCTTCTTCCAGCGTCACGCCGGCCCCGGCCTGCCCAAAGACATTCGACGCGTGCCGATCGCCGACAAGGACGGGAAGCCGGTCGAATACCTCTCGATCGCGACCAGGGCGGGCGTGCTGGCAGCCGCACAATTCGATGTGCTGGAATTCCACATCTGGGGCGTGCACATCGATGATGGGAACCGGCCGGATCGCATCGTGTTCGATCTGGATCCGGATCTGTCGGTTGCCTTTCCAACCATGCGCGAAGCCGCGGATCATGTGCGCTCGGCGCTTGATGCGCTGGGTCTGGTGAGCTTCACGCTGCTGACCGGAGGCAACGGCGTGCATGTCGTGGCGCCGGTCACGCGCCAGCACCCCTGGCCGATCGTGAAGGAATTCGCCAGGGCCCTGGCAGAACGCTTTGCGACCGAGGTGCCGGAGCTGTATGTCGCAACCATGAGCAAAGCCCGTCGCAAAGGGCGGATCTTCATCGATCATTTCTGTAATGAAAGCTCGGCGTCGGCGATCGCACCCTATTCGCCGCGTGCGCGTGCCGGCGCCCCGGTCGCCTGGCCGATGACCTGGCAGGAACTGGCGACGGTCAACGCGGCCGACGCGGTGTCACTCACGGCTGCGCTGCAACGATTGACCGAACCCGATCCCTGGGACGGCTACGATGCGGTCAGGCAGAGTTTGACCGCGGCGGCGCTTCGTTCCCTGGGCGTGGCGCGCTGAGCTGGCATGGGCATTCATGACGATCGTTCCGACCGATCGAGCAACGCCACGGTGCAACAGGCATCAAGCCTTCCTGCCAGCGCATGCCGGCCGGCAACATCGGACGTCGCAAAGATCAGGCGACCACGCAACGGTTCGGTTGACATCGGGCTGTCGCCCAGATTGGTCGCCAATATCAGGACCGTTCCATCACCCAACCGCCAACGCGCCAAAACCGCTGCCTGACCAGCGACGTCTGCACCCAGGCAGCATGAGCCATCCAGCCGCGGCATGATTTCGTCGTGCCGGACCGCCAGCAACCGCCGATACAGCGCTTGCCGCAGCGTGGTTCGGTCGGCGTCGGGGATCGGGATGGATCTTTGGAAGGTCGCCGTATCGTTCGGGTCCAGAATCTGCTCGCGCTGCGCCGCGTCGGCAAACGCCGGGAAGCGGGCGAATTCGTTCCGACGCCCATCCCTGACCGCGGTCGCGAGGTCCGGACCATGGTCGGTAAAGAACAAGAACGGCGAACGGCTCGCGGTCTCCTCCCCCATGAAGATCAGGGGGATTTGCGGACACAGCAACTGGACCGCAATCGCCGCTTCAAGTGCGGCCGGATCGGCGAGCGCGGTCAGCCGTTCACCCAGCGCACGATTGCCGATCTGGTCATGGTTCTGCAGGAAAAGCACGAAGGCCGTGGGCGGCAGGCCGGTCGTTGGTTCGCCGCGCGGATATCCGTGATAAGGCGACTCCTCGCCCTGAAAGACAAATCCTTCCGCGAGAACGCGTGCCAGCTGCTGCGCGGTCGCATCCACGTAGTCGCTGTAATAGCCTTCGCTTTCGCCGGTCAACAGCACATGCAGCACATGATGGCCGTCGTCGTTCCACTGCGCGTCGAAATCGCCGGACAGATGGCTGGCCGCGTTGCGATCGTTCTCCAGCACGAGATGCACATGCCGGCCCGGCTCCACGGTCGTGCGAATTTCCGCGGCCATCTCGTCCAGCCAATCCGGCTCCGTGATGGCGTGCACCGCGTCGAATCGCAAGCCATCAAAACGATATTCCATCAACCAGTACAGCGCATTCTCGGTAAAGAAACACCGCACCTCGGGTCGCCGGAAATCCAGGGCCGCACCCCAGGGGGTATGAACGTCCTCGCGGAACATGTGCGCTGCATACAGGCCCAGATAGTTACCATCGGGGCCGAAGTGATTGTAGACGACGTCAAGGAAGATCATCAGTCCGAGATCATGCGCCGTGTCGACCAGCGCCTTGAGATCGTCGGGCGAGCCATACGCGGTGTCGGGCGCATAGGGCAACACGCCGTCATAGCCCCAGTTGCGCTGCCCGGGGAAATCATTGACCGGCATCAACTCCACGGCGGTTACGCCAAGTGCCGCCAGGCGCGGCAATTCGCCAGCGACGCCGGCAAATCCCCCCATGACTCCGGCGTGCAACTCGTAAAGCACCGTCTCCCGCCAGGGACGTCCGGTCCAGCCGGGATTGCGCCACCGGTACGTGGTCGGATCGACGACAAGGCTCTGCCCATGCACGTCGTCCGCCTGTGCCCGGGCTGCTGGATCCGGCACCAGGGTCCCGTCCGCCAGCCGGTAGCGATAACGGGCGCCGGCCGGGCACGCGGCCGTCGCCGTAAACCAGCCGCCGAATTCGGGATGCATCGACAGCGCCGGTCCATTCCCGATCATGACGGCAACCGATGTTTGTCCCGGCGCCCACAGACGAAAGCGCACCCGTCCGTCGGCGAGAATTGTTGCGCCGAACGCCAGTGTGCGCGTGAACCTGTCGGTCATTCTGGGCTGCCTTCGACAAGTGCGAACAACAACATCGTGCTGTGCGCCAGTACCGTCACCGTCTCCCCGGTCAGCGGCTGCTCCGGCGCGTCCGGTGCGCCCGTATCGATCAGGATCGATGTCTGCATCGACGGCGGCGGCAGACGGAAATCCCGATCCTCGGTGGTGGGGTTCAGCAGCAATGTCAGTACCGCGAGGCCGCCATCGTTACGGAGCGCGGCGCGGCGCAGGATCAGCGTTCGCTGCTCCGGGTCATTCCAGGCCTCTGGCGGAATCACCCCACCCTGTTCGTCGAACCACGCGATATCGCGCAGTCCGCTCGGAAATTCTTCCTGCCCATACTGGAACTTCGCGCGCCGCAGAATCGGATGCGCGTGACGCAGCGCGATCAGCCGTGTCGTGAAGGCGATCAATGCCTGGCCTTCCGCAGAGGCCGCTGTCTCCCAGTCGAGCCACGATATCGGCGTATCCTGGCAATAGGCGTTGTTGTTGCCCTGCTGGGTCCGTCCGAACTCATCACCGGCGAGCAGCATGGGCGTGCCGTTGCTGAGCAGCACTGTGGCAAGAATGGACCGCATGACCGTTGCGCGCTCGGCACGGATCACCGGATCGTCGGTCGGACCTTCGGCGCCCCAGTTCGCCGTGTTATTATCGCTGTGACCGTCTCTGTTATCTTCGCCGTTGGCTTCATTGTGCTTGTCGGCATAGGTGACGGTATCGGCGAGGGTGAATCCATCGTGCGAAGCAGCGTAATTGATCGACGCCCAGGGGCGCCGCCCATGATGTGAAAACAGATCGGCGGAACCCGAAAGCCGAGCAGCGAAATCCGGGCGCTGGCCTGGATCGCCGCGCCAGAACCGGCGGACGCCATCGCGATATCGATCGTTCCACTCCGCGAAGCCGGGCGAATACTGGCCCAGTTGATAGCCGCCGGGGCCGATGTCCCAGGGTTCGGCGATCAGTTTGACCTGCGACAGGACCGGATCCTGCCGCAGCGCATCGAAAAATCCACCGTTGGGATCGAAGCCATACGATTCGCGGCCAAGTGTCACCCCGAGGTCGAAACGGAATCCGTCCACGTGGAACGATCGTACCCAGTAACGCAGCGAGTCCATGACCATCTGCAGCACCCGCGGGTGCAGCAGGTTGAGCGTGTTGCCGGTCCCCGTGTCGTTGATGCAGTACCGGGGATTGTCCGGCATCAGCCGATAGTAGCTGGCATTATCGAGGCCCCGAAACGACAACGTCGGCCCCAGTTCGCTGCCCTCGGCGGTGTGATTGTACACCACGTCGAGAATGACCTCGATCCCCGCGGCATGCAGACGCCGGATGGCGATTCGGATTTCGTTGGCGGATCCGTCCGACAGATATGTTCGTTCCGGCGCAAAAAACGCCAGCGTGTTGTAACCCCAATAGTTCCGGAGCCCCTTCTGCAGCAGCAAACGATCCTGCAGAAACATCTGGACCGGCTGCAGTTCAATCGCCGTGATGCCAAGCCGGCGAAGGTAATCGATCACGGCCGGATCGGCCAGGCCGGCGAACGTCCCGCGCTCGTTCGGTTGGATATCCTCCCGCAGCCTGGTCAGCCCCCGGACATGGGCCTCGTAAATCACGGTATCGGGCCAGGGCACGTTCGGCGGGCGGTCGTCGCCCCAGTTGAACGCCTCGTCGGTCACGACGGCCTTGGGCATGCCAGCGGCGCTGTCACGCCGGTCGAACGACAGATCGGCGCGCGGCGACTGCACGCGATAACCATGCAGCGCATCGGACCAATGCAGGTTACCGACGAGCCGGCAGGCATAGGGATCGAGCAACAGTTTGTTTGGATTGAAGCGATGCCCCCGCGGCGGGTCGTAAGGACCATAGGCGCGATAGCCGTAGACCGTGCCGATGTCGGCATGCGGCAGATAACCGTGCCAGACCTCGTCGGTATATTCGGGCAGGGTCAGACGGGTGAGTTCGCGTCGGCCAGACGGATCGAACAGGCACAGATCGATCCGTTGCGCATGCGCGGAGAACACCGCGAAATTGGTCCCGAGACCATCCCACGTGGCACCGAGCGGATAGGGTTTGCCAGGCAGCAATGCGGTTGGAGATTGCAGCATCGTCAGTTGCCCCCACGCAACAGTAATGTTGCCAGCGGAGGCAACAGCAATTCGAGTGACTGCGCTTCGCCGTGGTTCGGCGTTGGCGCGGTGTGCACGCCGCCGTTGTTGCCCAGGTCGGACCCGCCATAGAATGCCGAGTCGGTGTTCAGCACCTCGCGCCACCAGCCGCCATGCGGCACACCGATACGATAGCCCGCACGCGGCACCGGCGTCATGTTGCAGACGGCGAGCGCCGGCGGTGCATCGGGGGCGCCAAAGCGGAGGAAGGCAAAGACCGAATTGACTGCGTCGTCACCAATGATCCAACGGAATCCTGCCGGGTCGGCATCGAGCTGATGCAGTGCGTGCTGTTCGACGTATTGCCGATTGAGGTCTCGCACCAGGCGATGCAGACCGCGGTGCATCGGGTGATCCAGCAGCGCCCAGTCGATCTCCGAATCGTGGCCCCACTCGGCCCATTGGCCGATTTCGTCGCCCATAAACAGCAGTTTTTTGCCGGGATGGGCCCACATGAACCCAAGATAGGCTCGCAAATTGGCGAACTTTTGCCAGTGATCGCCGGGCATTTTCCGGATCAGCGAGCCTTTGCCGTGCACCACTTCGTCATGCGACAGCGGCAGAATGAAGCGTTCGGAAAATGCATATACCAGGCCGAAGGTGAAATCGTGGTGGTGCCACCGCCGGTACACGGGATCTTCCGCCAGATAGCGCAGCGTGTCGTGCATCCACCCCATGTTCCATTTGTAATGAAAACCCAGACCGTCGTCCGCGACCGGTTGGGTCACGCCAGGCCAGGCAGTGGATTCCTCGGCAATCGTGATCGCTCCCGGGCAGCGTTCGGAGACCACCATGTTGAGCTGCTTGATGAAGCCAACGGCCTCCAGGTTCTCGCGTCCGCCATAGATGTTCGGGATCCATTGGCCGGCGGCACGACTATAGTCCCGATACAGCATCGATGCCACGGCGTCGACACGCAAACCGTCGACGTGGAAGTACTCCAGCCAATGCAGGGCGCTGGCGATCAGGAAGCCCTGCACCTCACGACGGCCCCAGTTGTAGATGAAGGTGTTCCAGTCCTGGTGAAACCCTTCACGCGGGTCCAGCCACTCGTACAACGCCGAGCCGTCGAACCGGGCCAGCCCATGCGGGTCGGTTGGAAAGTGGGCCGGCACCCAGTCAACGATGACAGCGATACCGGCGCTGTGACAGGCATCCACGAAACGTGCAAAACCCGCGGGCGGACCAAACCGTCCGCTCGGGGCAAACATGCTGAGCGGCTGATACCCCCAGGACCCGGTGAAGGGGTGTTCCGCTACCGGCAGCAATTCAATGTGGGTAAATCCCATCTCCCGCACATAGGGAACCAGACAATTCGTCAGATCATCCCAGGACGAGACGAGATTGAGGTTGTTGAAGGGACGCAGCCACGAGCCGGGATGCACTTCGTAAATTGAAATCGGCGCATCAGGGCGTTGCCGATCGGCGCGTTGCGCCATCCATTCTTCATCATGCCAAAAGGGCGGCGCCGGGTCGGCGACGATCGAAGCCGTTGCGGGCGGCGTTTCCGTCGCGCGCGCCAGCGGATCGGCCTTGAACGGCAGGACGCTGCCGTCAGCCGCGACGATGGCGTATTTGTAGCGCGCACCCGGGCCAATCCGCGGGACAAACAACTCCCAGACGCCGGCGCCATACCGCAACCGCATCGGATGGCGCCGTTGATCCCAATGATTGAAATCGCCGACCACCGAGACCACCCGAGCATTGGGTGCCCACACGGCAAAGCGGACGCCGCGGATATTGTCGATCGTCATCGCCTGGGAGCCGAGGCAAAATGCGAGTTCGAAGTGGCTTCCCTCGTTGAAAAGGTGCAGGTCAAGATCACCCAGCAGCAGGCCGAATGCGTACGGATCCTCGGTCTCCTGCACACCGCCGGACCAATGGATATGGAGGCGGTACGGCTCATTGCCTTCGACGTAGCCGGCAAACAAGCCAGGGGGATCGCCCGGAAGCAACGTTCCAAGCAGACGACCATCCTGCGCGCACGCATCAACGCGCTGCGCACCCGGAACAAAACTTCGCACCAGGCGTCCGCCCCGATCCAGATGCGGACCAAGCACGGCGAATGGATCGCCCAACCGGCCGTGCAACAGCGCGTCTGCTGTCGCAGAATCGAGCCGCGGAAGGTCCATCATGAGTTGATCAGTCACGGATGCTGTCCAGGCTTTCGGCAAGGCGCGCCAGGCCGAGCAATGGCACGTCGAGCCATCCGGGCCTATTTGCAGCTTCGTAACAGACCTCGTAGGCGGCCTTCTCGATCAGGAACAGCTTCAGCAGATCACCGTCCATCACGCCGCCAACCGTGTCGGCATAGCGGGTTACGAATGCGAGACCGGCCCGCTGGCAGAATGTGTCAAGGAATGCGTCGTACGGCGCCTGGCTGGCAAGACTGCGCCGGCGCACCACACCCGCCGCATAATCCAACGAGCGAATGACCCCCGCGACATCGCGCAGCGGGCTCGTTTTCGCGCGCCGCTCCTGCACCGGCCGCGCGGGTTCACCTTCAAAGTCGATGATGTAGATGTCTCCATTTGCGACCAGCATCTGACCCAGATGCATGTCGCCATGGATCCGGGTCAACGTCGTGCCAACGACACCCCGTGCCAACCGCCGAGGGGCTTGCATCAGTTGCTTCGCCCACTCCGCGGAGTCTGTGCTCAGGTCCGGCTGCTGTTCGATGACCGTATAAGCGGCCGTCAGTTGGCGTTGCGTCTGTTCGGCAAATTTTCGGGCCGTGTCGTCATCCGCCTGCTCCGGCGTGAAGGCGGCGTCATCGGATGGTCGGGCCAGAACACAGTGCATTTCGCCCAGGCGCTGACCCAGCAGCGCAGCCATCGACTCATAGTCGGCAAATTGCTCGGGGGCGACCGCCTCGGCCTCTTCGGTGCCCGCCAGATCGCTGAGCCTGCGGTTCAGCCAATCCAATGTCCAGGCCCACGCGTCACCCTGGTTGCGAATGAAACCTTGAGCAACCGCCAAGGTGTGCCGCATGCCGCTCTTATCGATCCGGATCATTACGCCAAGCAACGGGGGTATGTTTGCAAAGCCGGATTCTGTCAGGTGGCGACTCATCTCTGCTTCGGGATGCGGCCCGCCGGCGATCCGGCGAAAGATCTTCAACATCGCGACGCCGCCGACAATCAACGAACTGTTGGACTGTTCGGCCGACAGCCAGTTGATGTCGGCATTGGGTTCGATGGTCATCTCGCGGGTTCGTTCGGTCGCTTCGAAGCGGATTTCGCCTTCGTCCGTCTCGATCCGGCGCCGTTCGACAAATCCTGTCATCACACTGTACGCGAAGGCGGCGACAGCGAAGCCATCGGTCAACAGTCCCACGCGGTTCACGCGCCTGACGCGCGCCAGCGCAAGCTGGGCCGGCAACGCCAACGATGGATCGTCTTCCCACCAAATCGACAACGGCAGTTGCCAATGGGCGGTGGAACCAGCCACTTCCGTTTCGATATCAGCCAGCAGAACCTCGCGTTCGGCATGCGGGAACGGCACCAGGCACGCGATACGCACGCTGTGGATCTTCTGATCCTTGGCGGAAAACCAGCGGCGCATGCCCAGATAGGTTGGCAGAATCTCCTGCTCGAGGATGCTGCGCGCGCCGGCCAGGGCCGTCGCCAGAGAGCCGCGCGCGACGATGGTCCGATATTCCGGCATCGGTTCCGGCGCGGGACTGTGCGATGATGGCCAATCCTGCGCGGATGCCAGATCGAACCAGTAGAAACCGTACGGCGGCAGTGTCAGCAAATAAGGCAACTGCCCGATCGGCGGAAACGCCGCGCCGCCATCCAGCTCATGCGGAACCCGGCCGTTGAATTCAGAAAGATCGAGCTCGACGGCTTGCGGCGTGCGCGCCAGATTGCCAACGCACAGCAGCGTGGTGGTCTCGTCTTCCCGCAAATACGATAGAACCTTGCGGTTCTTTGGATAAAGCAGCTGGAATGTTCCTCGTCCGAATGCTCGGTAAAGCCGCCGGATCGCCAATGTGCGGCGCGTCCAGTTCAACAGCGAATGCGGGTCGCGATTCTGCGCCTCGACGTTGATCGATTCGTAGCCCCAAAGCGGATCCATGTTGGTGGGCAGCACCAGACGCGACGGATCGGCGCGGGAGAACCCGCCATTGCGGTCAGGCGACCATTGCATCGGCGTCCGCACCCCGTCGCGGTCACCAAGATGAATGTTGTCACCCATCCCGATTTCATCGCCATAGTAGATCACCGGCGTTCCCGGCATGGACAACAGAAGGTAGTTCATCAACTCCACCCGCCTGCGGTCACGCTCCAGAAGCGGTGACAAACGCCGGCGAATTCCCAGATTGATCCGCGCATGACGATCGGCTGCATAAGTCTCCCACAGATAGTCCCGTTCAGAGTTCGTAACCATCTCCAAGGTCAGTTCGTCATGGTTACGCAGGAATATGGCCCATTGGCAGTTGGCCGGAATGTCCGGCGTCTGGCGCAGAATATCGGTGATCGGGAACCGGTCTTCGCGGGCGATGGCCATGTACATCCGCGGCATCAACGGGAAATGAAATGCCATGTTGCATTCATCGCCGTCGCCGAAATACTCCTTGGCGTCCTCCGGCCATTGATTGGCCTCCGCCAGCAGCAGGCGATCCTCGAACGTTGCGTCCATGCTGGCTCTGATCTGCCGCAGGACCGCATGAGTCTCCGACAGATTTTCGTTGTTGGTCCCTTCGCGCTCCACCAGATACGGCACCGCGTCCAGCCGCAGTCCGTCGACACCAAGATCCAGCCAGAATCGCAGGACGGCCAGCACTTCCTTCAGCACCCGCGGGTTGTCGAAATTGAGGTCCGGCTGGTGCGAATAAAACCGGTGCCAATAATACTGCCCCGCCATCGGATCCAGCGTCCAGTTGGACCGCTCCGTATCGACGAAAATGATCCGCGTGCCGGCGTATTTCTGGTCGTCGTCGGACCACACATAAAAATCGCGATAAACCGAACCGCGCTTCGATCGCCGGGCCCGCTGAAACCAGGGATGCTGGTCGGATGTATGGTTGACCACCAGTTCGGTAATGACGCGGATGCCTTTGGCATGTGCGGCGGCGATGAACCGCTTCACATCGGCCAATGTGCCAAAGTCGGGATGGACGCCCCGGTAATCGCTGATGTCGTACCCGTCATCCAATCGCGGCGACGGGTAAAACGGCAGCAACCAGATGGCGTTGACCCCAAGGCTGGCGATATAGTCAAGTCGCGCGATCAGGCCGGGAAAATCGCCGATCCCGTCATCGTTGGAATCGAAGAATGACTTGACGTGGACCTGATAGATGACGGCATCTTTATACCAAGGCCGCTCCCCGGCCGCCGCCAGCGCCAGTGGCCTGGGAAGAGCAACGTTCATCAAGCGTCTCCTGATGGTGCGATGCGCCAGATGGCATAAGGCAGATCGGTCGGATCGAGCCGTATGCGCTGTCGCTTGCCAGTCCAGTTGAATGAACGCCCTCGCAGCAAGTCCTCCACCTTCAACGAGCCGCCGTCTGACAAGTTCCATTCCCATAGGGGAATTTCGATATCCGCCTCCTGTGCGCGATGGGGATCCAGGTTGACCGCAATCAGGATCATGTCGTCCTGGTCGGGGTGTTGCTTGCCGTAAAGCAAAATATGGTCGTTGAAGGCGTCGTAGAACCGCAGCCCAAGATGGCTGTGCAGGGCCGGATGCGCGCGCCTGATCCGATTGATCTGGGCGAGCTCGTCGACGATGTCGCCCGGTGTGCGATGGCCGCGTGGCCGGATCTCATATTTCTCCGCGTTCAGGTACTCTTCACGCCCCGGCAGCGGGGCCGCTTCGCAAAGCTCGAACCCGGAATAGATGCCCCAAAGACCGGACAGGGTTGCCGCGAGCGCGGTACGGATCAAAAAGCCGGCGCGCCCCCCGGTCTGCAGGAAGAAGGGATTGATATCCGGCGTGTTGACGAAGAAGTGCGGCCGAAAGAAATCGCGCACCGGCTCGGTTGTCAGTTCCGTCAGATACGCGATGATCTCCGGCTTGGTGTTGCGCCAGGTGAAGTAGGTATAGGATTGCGTGAAGCCGATCCTGGCCAACTGATACATCATCGCAGGCCGGGTAAACGCCTCCGCGAGGAAGATCACGTCGGGTGCGCCGGCGTGGATATCGGCAATCAGCCATTGCCAGAATGGCAGCGGCTTGGTGTGCGGATTGTCGACGCGAAAGATGCGAACGCCTTGATCGATCCAGAACCGCACGACATCGCGCAAGGCCGTCCACAGCGCCGGGGTCGCCGTCGGCGCGTAAAAATCGACGTTGACGATGTCCTCATACTTCTTCGGCGGATTTTCCGCGTATCGCACGCTGCCGTCGGCTCGCCAGCGGAACCAGTCCGGGTGCTCCCGCAACCACGGGTGATCGGGCGAACATTGAATCGCGTAGTCGAGCGCGATCTCCAGACCGTTATCCCGAGCGGCGGACAGCAGTTGGCGGAAGTCTTCCAGCGTCCCCAGCGCCGGGTGAACCGCATCGTGACCTCCCTCCGGGCCCCCGATGGCATAGGGACTGCCAACATCGGATGGCCCGGCGTGCAAGCTGTTGTTGGGTCCCTTGCGGTTGGTCACGCCGATCGGATGGATCGGCGGGAAATACAGCACGTCGAAGCCCATCGCACGAATGTCCGGCAGACGATCGATCACGTCGATGAAGCGGCCGTGCCGTCCCGGATCGTTGGTGACGGAACGAGGGAACAATTCGTACCAGCTTGCGAAGGCGGCCTGCGGACGATCGGCGTCGAGCAGGATGTCCGGTGTGTGCCGCACCCGAAAGCGACGATGGTCCGATGACGCAACTACCTCCTGCACCGCCGCGGAGAGGAGGAGCTCAAGCCGCTCGTCGGTCTGTCCGTGCAACACAGGCGCAATCATGGCCGGTCCGGCCAGTTCACGCAGCAGCTTCAACCCCTCGTTGATTTCAGCAGCAACGTCCAATCCCGCGTCGTGCTTCGTGCGCAGGTCCCGGCGGAACGTACCCCATTCGTCCCACCACGCTTCGATCGTGAAGGCATGACGGCCGACTCGCTGTGGCACGAATTCGGCTTGCCAGCGGTCATTGGCCAGCCGCTGCATGGGAACCCGGCGCCAGTCCCCGTCATCGGTACGCCACAGGAGTTCGGCTGCAAGTTCGTCGTGACCATCGGCGAATATGGTGGCGCCGACCGTGACCCGCTCGCCCTGCACGCGCTTCACCGCGAACGCCGCGCCATTGGCCGTTGGGGTGACCGCTGTGATCACGATGCGCGGCGCTGTCGTCGCCTGCCGTGTGGCGACGGCCTCATCGGCTTCCGCATGGATGTCGGGTGCGCGATCCAGGCGAAACAGCCGCACCTCACCCCGCGCCAGGGGCGCGTCCGGATCAGCGGCCCCGTCCACCGAGCGCAGGCGATCGAACGCGGCACCGGCTGCCGGCGGCGGTGGCTGCAACCGGATGCTGGGCGCAGAGCGGGACAAGTCCGGGTTCACCAGCACCACCATGGCTCGCTGTGCCGAACGCACATCGGCCGAGTCCGCGCGCAGCAACGCCATGACCCGGCTGCCGGGCCCGGTCAGTGACCGCATCTCGCCATCGACATGCAACGCGGCGACGCGGTCGGTCAGCCCGTTGGCGTACTTGATTTCGTCACTGAGATCGCATGCGGCTTCCTGCCGGATGCTCTCGAAATCGCCCGGCGTGCCGCGCGCCATGTCAAACGGGCGCCGTGTGGCGAATTCGAAGCCCATCGGAACGAAGATGCCGCTTCCGGTCGCGGCAGCCAGATGCAGCGCACGCCGGTAACCCACCAGAAGATCCACCTGCGGATCAAGCCGCGGCGCCAGGCGTTCGCTAAACGACGGCTCCGGCGACGCGACCGTCGGCGCCACCTGGCGCAGCGCGTCCGCCTCCTCCACCAGCCAGCTCGCGCGCGCATCCCACCAGGCGAGCGATGAGCCAACGTAATCAAAACCGACCCCGGCCAATCGCCGGATCGCATCGCGCGCGACACCGGGGGTCCAGGCGATAAACCGGCATTGCGGCGCATGCGTCCGGACGTTGCCGATGATGTCCTGCCAGATCGTCGGCGGCACACGATCAGGTCGCAGACAGCGGAATCCGGAAAGGCCCGTCCGCGCCAGGCGGACCAATCGTTCCGTCCACCAATCTGCCAGCTTGCCGGCGGTGTCGGCCCGGTCGAAGCCGGCGTGGGCGATCGCGTCATTGTGTGGCGGCCGGCGGGGATCGGGGGTCTCCAAGCTGGTGTCAGGCACTGGGTCGAACCAGTGCGGCGCGCGTTTGCGGATGATGGCGTCAGCAGCGACGCGATCGATCACGATATCGAGGATGAAGCCCAGATCGTGGCGCTGACAGTCATCGACCAATGACGCGATGGCCGGATCGGCGGGCGCCGCTGCACCAAGCGCCGGGTGCAGAGTCTCGTGATCGGCGGTCAGGAAAAGATCGCCATTGCGACCGGGCTTGAACAGCGGTGCGGAGGCGGCGTGGGTGAATCCCATGGCTTGGCAGCGCGAAAGATGCCGCGACCAATCGGAGATCGGACCGGCTACGAGAGGATGCAAATGATAAATTTTCGGCGGCATGGCTTCCCGGGTCGATCGGACACGCGACCACTTAGTGGCGGCCAATGGCCAATATTATCCCTCCGCCTTCACAAATTAACGATTGCGGCGCAGCATCATAGGCTGCGTACGAACGCACAATTCCCTAGATCCGGCAACGCAAGTTCACGACGCACGCGTTAAGCCGACGGCGGGATCGTTCGCGCATCGGTGACCACGCCATCCGACTCCGCAAGACCGGTCAGCCGGGCCCGGCGCCGTCGAAATGCGCGGTTTGCAAGGGCAGCAGGCGGATCAACACCCGGATCGCGCCCGGTTCGGTGGCCGGGTCCACCTCGGCGAAGAGTTGCCGCAAATAGGCTGTGGCAAGCCGCCGGCGCAGTGGGTTCGGCGGGGCCGTCCATTCCCCTGTCGCGGCGACGGAGACCACCGCGCGCCCGGGCTCCTCCAGCGCGACCGCGATGCGCAGCGCACCATCGAGTGCGGCGACGGCGTCGAGATACGGCGGCACCAGCACCGCAAGATACAGCCCCAGGGTGACGGCCTGGTCGATACGCACGAAGCAATCGCTTGTGGGCAGCTCAAGGTTCACGCTGGGACGGCCGACGCCCGCAATCTGGCGCAGCGCGTCCACGACTTCCGACACCAGGTCTCGCAATGCGACCTGCACCGTCCCGTCCTTCACGATGACCATGCGATAGGCGGCGGCCATGCATTGCACGTGCTCTTCCACGAACCGCACCTCACCGCGGCGGTCCGGCGACAACATGCGCTTCTGCAGATTGATCAGGCTGGCGATCAGCTGGAAATTGTTCTTCACACGATGATGCAACTCACGAACGAACCCATCGTTGTCGGTCAGGGTGGTCATGAGACTCATGGCAGGCGGGTCTCATTGCGGTCTTTCGCATCACACCCGGGGCATGTGTTCAGCCAGGCCATGGGCTCACGGCTCCACCAGCGCGGAGGAAGCCGCGCCACTGTTGGCATCGACCGCGGCGTCCCATTCCGTGCCCTGGCGTTGCAGGTCGGTTGCGCCCACACTCAACATCGCCGCCAGCCGCGCACGCGCGCGATGGACCCGGCTCTTCATCGTTCCCACGGCACACTCACAGGTCTGCGCAGCCTCTTCATAGGACAGGCCGGAGGAGCCGACCAGCAGCAGCGCCTCGCGCTGATCGTCCGGCAATTGGGCCAGTGCCGCTCTGAACTCCTGAAACCCGAGATGGCTTTCCTGCGACGGCCGGTGAGCCAGTGTCGCCGCGAATTGACCATCGGTATCCGGCACCTCCCGCCGCCGCTTGCGAAACTCGGTGTAAAAGGCGTTGCGCAGAATGATGTAGAGCCAGGCCATCAGGTTGGTGCCCGGCTGAAATCCCGTCCGGTTGGCCCATGCCCGGACCAGCGTCTCCTGCACCAGGTCATCCGCGCCGTCGATCCTGCCGCACAGGCCGATCGCGAAGGCGCGCAGGTCGGGGATGGCGGCCAGCAGCCCGTGCTGGAAATCCGGCGCGCCGCTCATGGGTTGGACGCGTCTTTCCGCGCCAGTTCATCCAGCAACCGGATGAATCGGTCCGGCACAGGTTCAGTCAAAATTTCGTGATAGATCGCGCTCAACTGCCGGCCGATCATGGCCTGCAATTCGTTGTCGAGGTGGGGATACGGCGCCGCGGCGTTGGCCCCGTCCTCTGCGTCAGCGCCGGCCGGCCGTTTGACCGCGTCACCGAGGCCAAGTCCCAGGGTTGAGCGGTTCAGTGTGGACATACAGCGTCCCTCAATCAGTCTGCGCGCCCGCGTGGCGGACCAATACCATCGCTGTCATGCCGACGAGACCACGTTCACGTGTTCAGGGCATAATGCCGCTGACGATGGAAAGTTCCTGGCCGGGGAACTATTTGATGCCTGCGGCGTTGTTGCTACGTCGGCTTTTGTCATCGCCCAAACCCGCAAAGGATCAATCGTGGCAGTCGCTGAAGCGTTCCCGGCCCACCTGCCTTATCTGCGGCGTTTCGCCCGCGCCTTGACCGGCTCCCAGGCAACAGGCGACCGCTACGCGCTGATGGCGCTGGAGGCGGCGATCGCCGACCCGGTGCGCCTGAACGACACCGAGGATGCGGGCGTCTGGCTGTACCGCCTGCTCCTGAAGGTCTGGTCTTCCGGGTCAAGTCACCCAAAGGCCGAGACCGGCGATCACGCGGGTGACAGCAGCGTCGAAGCGGCCAATCGCAATCTGGAAGCGATGACGCCGCTGCCGCGCGCCGCCTTTCTGCTGCATTGGGTCGAGGGTTTCTCGATCGAACGCATCGCCGCGGTGCTGGAGTGTCCGGTTGCGCACGTGCAGGCGCTGATCGACCAGGCTGGCCGCGAGATCGCCGAGCAGATCACCACGGATGTGCTGATCATCGAAGACGAGCCGATCATTTCGATGGACCTCGAGGTGTTGGTGAAGGATCTCGGCCATCGGGTCACCCATGTGGCGCGGACTCACGCCGAGGCGGTCAAGGCGGTCGACGAGCATTTTCCGGGCCTCGTGCTCGCGGACGTCCAGCTCGCCGATCACAGTTCCGGTCTCGACGCGGTGAACGAGATCCTGGGTGGGCGCGAGGTGCCGGTGGTGTTCATCACCGCTTACCCGGAACGCCTGCTGACCGGTGTCCGGCCGGAACCCACGTTCCTGATCACCAAACCGTTCCATAACGAAACCGTGAAGGCCGCCATCAGCCAGGTGCTGTTCTTCGACGTCAAGGTGCACCGGGATCTCAAGGCGCACCGCGACCCGCACGTCGCCGCGGCGCGCTGACCCGCCCGATCACTGCGAATTCAGCCAGGTATCCACTTCGCGCTCCGCACGTTCCCTGGCGTAGCCATAGCGCTGCTGAATGCGGCCGGAAATCTCCTTGCGATTGCCCTCGATCACGTCAAGGTCGTCGTTGGTGAGTCTGCCCCACTGCTTCTGGATCTTGCCTTTGAGGATTTCCCAGGAGCCTTCCAACTGGTCTGTATTCATGACCTGTCCCTCTGCCAATGAATCGCCGGCGATGCGTCGCGGGCGATGTGGATAAAACGGCGCTGCAGCCACAGGGTTCCGCATCGGCGGTGGCTTTCCAGGTCGTGATGCTGCGCGACGACAGCGCAATCACAAACGCAAGAGACTTCGCGCAGCGCCGTGGCACCGGGCAACTTTCGTGATGCCTGCTGTATTCTTGCCATGATGCCAACACCGGCCGCGGTGTTTCGCGGGCTTCTTGTCGAAAGTCATCCATGAAAATCTTGTTCGTTACGATCGGTCTTGCCGGCCTTGGCAAGGTCGGCGGCCTGCCGGTTGCACCGGCATGAGTGCGCCGGCGTACCCGCCGCGCGCCACCCTGCGGCTGCAATTCCACCGCGATTTCACGCTGGATGACGCGGTTCGCATCGTCGACTGGGCCGCCGGTCTCGGCATCAGCCATCTCTATGCCTCGCCGCTGCTGACGGCGCGGGCGGGTTCGATCCACGGCTACGACACCGTCGATCACACCAGCATCAATCCCGAGCTCGGTGGCGAAGCGGCGCTGCGGCGTCTGGTCGCCGCGCTGCGTGCGCATGGCATGGGGCTGATCCTGGATATCGTCCCCAACCACATGGCCGTGGGCGGACACGACAACGCCTGGTGGCTCGACGTGCTGGAATGGGGGCGCGCCAGTCCCTATGCCGCATTCTTCGACATCGATTTCGATCCGCCGGATGCCGCGCTGCGCGGCAAGGTGCTGGCGCCGTTTCTCGGCGATAGTTACGGCGCCTGTCTTCAAGGCGGCGAGATCGTGCTGCGCGTTCACCCCGACAGCGGCGCGCTCGATGCCTGGTATCACGATCACCGTTTTCCGATCCGTCCGCAGGACTACGCGGATGTGCTGCCCAGCGTGGTCAGGCCGGCCGGCGGGTGCATCGACCGAACCGCCGCGGCCGCGATTCGCCGCATTGTGCAAGACGCGGCGCGCCGCAATCCGGCGACCATCGCGACGGATCTGGCGCGATTTTCGGCCGACACAACGCAGGGCGCCGCCCGCCTGCACGCGCTGCTGGAACGGCAGCACTACCGGCTGGCCTGGTGGCGCACCGCGGCCGAGGAAATCAACTGGCGCCGCTTCTTCGACATCAACACGCTGGCCGGGCTGCGCGTCGAACGGCCACGCGTGTTCGCGGCGACCCATGCGCTGATCTTTCGCCTCTATGCGCAGGGCCTGATCGATGGCGTGCGCGTCGACCACGTGGACGGCCTGGGCGCGCCGCGGGCCTATTGCCGCAAGCTGCGGCGCCGGCTGTCGGCCCTGACAGCTTCGCGCCCCGCGGCGGCGGGTCATGCGCCGCCGCTTATCTGGGTCGAAAAAATCCTCGCCTCGGACGAGACATTGCCGCGGGACTGGCTGACCGACGGCACCACCGGCTACGACTTCATGGACCAGGTGGGCGCGTTGCTGCACGACCCGGCGGGTGCTGCGTCTTTGACCCGGACGTGGACCGGTTGGACTGGCCGCCCCGCCGACTTCCGGCAGGAGGAACATGCGGCGCGCCGGCAGATCCTGCGCGATGTCCTGCGCAGCGAGCTGAACGCGGCCGCGACCGCGCTGCTGCGCGTCGCCCGCCAGGAGCTGGCCACGCGCGACCTGACATGGGGCGCGCTGCGCCAGAGCCTGGTGGACTTGCTGGCGCATTTCCCGGTTTACCGGCTGTACGCCGGTGCGGCTGGACAAACCGAGACGGACACGCGGGCCATGGCGGCCGCTCTGGCTGGCGCGTCGGCCGTGTGCCGCCGGGGCGATCGTTCGGTGCTGGAACACCTCGCGCGATGGCTGGCCGCGGAGCCGCCGCGTGCCGCCCCGGTGGGGCGATCGCGTCAGGAACGCCAGCGCGCGCGGGTGCGGTTCCAGCAGCTCTCGGCTCCGACAACCGCCAAGTCGGTCGAGGACACGGCTTTCTACCGCTACGGGGTATTGCTGTCCCGCAATGAGGTGGGATCCGATCCGGCCCGCTTCGCCAGTGTCCCCGACGACTTCCACGCGGCCTGCGCCGCGCGCCAGGCCCTGTATCCGCGCGCGCTGCTGGCCACCGCCACGCACGACCACAAGCGCGGCGAGGATGTCAGAGCGCGCCTCGCCGTGATCAGCGAGTGCCCCGAGGGGTGGGCAGGGCTCGTTGCGGCGGTCGAGGCTGCGGTTCCGTCCGGTCCGGTCGATCCGGCCGACCGGCTGATGCTGCTGCAGATGCTGGTGGGCGCCTGGCCGGTCGCACTGGACGGGGGTGACGAAGCGGGCATCGCGGCGTTCCGGAACCGGATTGCCGGCTGGCAGTTGAAGGCGCTTCGGGAAGCCAAGCTGCGCACCGACTGGATGGCGCCCGACCTGGAATACGAAGCGGCATGCCACGCCGATCTTGCGGCGTTGCTGGCGTTCGGTCCGGCGCGTTCGGCCATCGCGGCGTTCGCCGAACGTCTGATGCCAGCTGGCATGATCAACGCCCTGACCCAGACCTTCCTGCGGCTCACCGCACCGGGCATCCCCGATCTGTATCAGGGCGCGGCTCTCTGGGACGAAAGCCTGGTCGATCCCGACAATCGCCGGGCGCCCGATTTCGCGGCCTTGCGCGACAAGACCCCGGGGGCATCGCCTGCGCGCGCCGACTGGCGCAGCGGCGCTGTCAAGCTGGCAATGATCGCCGGCGTGCTGCGTCACCGGCGGGAAACGCCGGACCTGTTCGCCGGCGGGCGTTATGAGGCGGTGACGGTGGAAGGTCCCTGCGCCGGCCACATCGTGGCGTTTCTGCGCCGTGACGGGCAGCGCCGCATGCTTGCCGCCGCGGTGCGCCTGCCGGGTGCTCTGCTTGATCGCTCGGCCACGCATGAAATCCCGCCGGCGGTGTGGCAGGGCACCCGGCTGGTCCTGCCGGGGGGGACACGCGGCCAGGAGATTCTGACGGGGCGGCACCTGGGTCCGACGATCACGCCGGCCCTGTTATTCGCGCATTTGCCGGTCGCCCTGGTGGCACTGGGCTGACGGGGGTTGGGCCGGCGGTCCGAGCGAATCAGGGCGGCGGGGCCAGAGAAAAAGCTTTCCCCCTCCCCTTGTGGGAGGGGGTCAGGGGGAGGGGTCGGTTGGAGTTGGCCTGAGACGACCGCGCTTCTCCTGGCGGAGGCCCCTCCCCCTGACCTTGGTCCGCTTCGCGGCCCAAGCCCACAACGGGAGGGGGAAGGATTTTTCGATGACCGCAGCGTTATCCTGACGCCTATGGGGTTGGGCCGGCGGTCCGAGCGAATCAGGACGGCGGGGCCAGCCGCTGCCGGCCCTGTGCGTTATCCCTCGATCGGCTTGACAGGTCGTTCAAGGTGGGCCGGTCGCGCCGACTGCCGCGGCTTGCAGCCACCGTTCCGCCCACCCATCGTCTTTGCGCAGAGACGGGTCGGTTTCAAAGGGGCACAGCCGGTCCATCACGTCGTTGATCAGCCGCATGAATTTGTCGCCAAATTCGGTGACGACCATCATGATCTCGCCCCATAGCGGGTGCGCCGGCACGATGCCGAGGTCGTGGCAGATATCGGCGATGACGTCACCCACCGGGCGGTCGCGCAGGGCAGCAGCGATTTCTTCGGCTGTCGGCATGTCGGGCAGTTCGGGGCGCGGTGCCGCCGGTCGGCGGGTGCGCGGTGCGCGGTCAACCGGCATACGAAAGAAATCCTGCGCCACGACCTCCGGCAGGGGGCGGCGCATCAGCCTGGCTTCCAGTTCGCCCGCCAGTTGCAGGCCGCGGGTGATACGCGCCAGGATCAGGGCGATGTCACGGGTGCCGAAATGCCGCGCGACGGTCAGCAGGGTCGCGACCGCCGGGGCCTGCTGCATGGAACAGGCAAGTTCCAAGCCGTAGTCGATGAGTTTTCGCAGCAGGCTGAGCACGCGACCGGTGCGGGATTGTGCCGGCGCGGGCCCGGTGGCCGAATCCGGGGACGGATCGGGGTCGTTGGATCGGGCGGCGGTGGCGAACGCGGCGGACATGAGAGGATTAAAAACAGCGTTGCGCGGCCATGTCAAGGATTATTTTCAGAATTCCCGTCCCCCCTCCTCCTGTGGGAGGGGTCGGGGTCGGCGCCTTATACCAACCGCCCGAACGATTGACCCGGTGGCCCGCCATGACGCGTTGGCCGGCGCCGTGCCATAACCCGAAGCACTAATTCTTGAGCGTCGCCTTAATACGCCCCGCCCTTGGCACGGATTGAGTTGGAGCGTTCCGACCTTGGCTTTGCGAACCCAACCCCCGGCGCTTTCGGCGTTTGCCGCCGCCCGGATCGATCGGTCGCGCTATCCGGGGAAACCTTCAGATCGATCTGGGGCTCTGCCGCTGTCGCTTCGGATCCAGCGTCCGGTTCGTTCTGAGTCTCGGGCAATGGTCCCGCCGTGGTCCCGTCCTCCGTGCCGATCAGCTCTTCCGCCCGCTGCCAGTATTCGTGGTCTCGCCCGTGCGGGCAGCCATCCGCCTCCCAGAGGTAATAAGCGCATTGGCGAATGCGGTTCTGGCGTTCATGCTCATTCTGCAATTGATCGTCCGGCATGATTGCGGCTCCCTCTGGCGGTCTTACCCAGACAACGACAGCGGCCAGGTATTGGTTCCCGTCAGGGTGAACCGCCCGCGCACAGAAATTCGACCGGCGCCATCGCCACGCTCACGGCGCCTGGGCAGCGACCGAACACGAAACACCCGCCGAAGCGCCGCTGGACCTGATGGGCGACATGGTCAGCGCTTCCGCAAGGCGCCGCTCATCGAACGGCTTCGGCAACATCACCGCATGCGCGAGCGCTGTACGGTCGGCGAGGGCCGGCAGCGTGTTGTAGCCCGAGGCGATGACGATGCGCAGGTCGGACTGCCGCGCCACCGCCCGCGCTGCCAGTTCGTCCCCGGCGATGCCGGGCAGGCCGAGGTCGGTCAGCAGGACATCGAATTCCTGCGAATCAATGGCCGCCAGTGCCTCCGTCGCATCCCCGGCCTCGACCACGGCGTGCCCCAGAGCTTCCAGCATGTCGACGATGGACGCTCTGATCAGAATGTCGTCCTCGACAGCCAGCACCTTGAGCCCACGCCGCGGCGGCATGTCCTCGGTCGGTTCCGCAGCCGATGCGGCCGATGTCTCGGCCGCGGAACGCTGCTGGCGGTTCCGCAGGACATGACGGAACTTTCGCGCCAGCATCTCACGCGTGTAAGGCTTGCTGAGCAGTTCGATGCCATGATCCAGCCGGCCGCCGTGAACGATGGCGTTTTCGGTATATCCGGAGGTGAACAGCACCGCGACATTCGGCAGCCGCTCGCGCGCCTGGCGCGCCAGTTCGGGGCTGCTCAGCGTTCCCGGCATCACGACGTCGGTGAACAGGATGTCGATCGGCACGCCGCTTTCGATGATCGCCAGCGCGCTCTGCGCATCCTTGGCCTTGAGCACCCGATACCCCAGGGCCGAGAGCATCTCGACCACGGTGGCGCGAACATCTTCGTCATCCTCGGCCACCAGCACGGTTTCCGAACCGCCGGCGATAGGGCCGGTCTCGATGTCGGTCTCGACATCCTCGCGCGCCCGCGATCGCGGCAGATACAGGCGCATCGTCGTGCCGCTGCCCGGCTCGCTGTAGATCTTGATGTGGCCGCCCGACTGCTTCACGAAGCCGTAGACCATGCTGAGCCCGAGGCCGGTGCCGCTGCCTTCCGGCTTGGTCGTGAAAAACGGCTCGAAAACGCGTTCCAACAACTCGGGCGGAATCCCGCAGCCGGTGTCGCTGACCGCGAGCATCACGTATTGCCCGGGCGCCACATCGACATGCTGGGCGACATAGGCATCATCCAGGAACGAATTTCCGACCTCGATCGTGAGCCTGCCGTGGCCGTTCATCGCGTCGCGCGCATTGATCGCCAGGTTGAGGATGACGTTTTCCACCTGCGCGGCATCGACATAGGTGTTCCACAGGCCGCCGCCGATAATCGTCTCGATCTCGACACCCTCGCCCAGGGCACGGCGCAGCATGTCGTCGATGCCGCGGAGCAGCCGGCCCAGATTGATCACCTTCGGCGCCAGCGGTTGCCGGCGCGCAAACGCCAGCAGTTGCGACGCGAGCTTCGAACCCCGCACGACGGCCGCCGTCGCGGTCTGCAGCCGCTGCTCGGCGCGCAGGTTTCCGGCCACGTCGCGCGCCAGAAGTTGCAGGTTGCCGCTGATGATTTGCAGAACGTTGTTGAAATCGTGCGCGACGCCGCCGGTCAGCTTGCCCACCGCCTCCATCTTCTGCGACTGGCGAAGCTGCGCTTCGGCGTCCATCCGTTCGGCGACGGCGGCCGCGACGCGGCGTTCCAGCACATCGTTGCTCTGCCGCAGCAGTTGCTCGGCTTCCTTGCGGTCGGTGATGTCAAGCACCGAACCGATATAGCCAAGAAACGTGGCGTCCTCGTCGTAACGCGGCGCCGCCGCGCTCAAAGCCCAGCGATACACCCCGTCGGACCGGCGCAGCCGGTATTCGACGCACACCGGTTCCCGAGCGGCATTGGCCATGAGGAATTGCTGTTCCGACGACGCACGATCGTCGGGATGCAGCGCATCCCAGGCGCCGAAACCCAGTGCCTCCTGCTGCGTTTGGCCAGTGAATTCCGTCCACCCGCGGTTGAGATAGGTGAGCGAGCCCGTTGCATCCGTCATCCACATCATCATCGGCGCGTTGTCGGCCATGTTGCGGAAACGGGCTTCGCTCTCGCGCAGGTCGCGCGTCGCCTCCCGCCGGATACGCGCCATCTCCAGGTTGGCGCTGACCCGCGCGATCAGTTCGCGGGCCGAGAAGGGCTTGATCAGATAGTCGTCCGCGCCCGCGTTCAGCCCCTCCACCCGCGCCTCTTCGCCGGCCCGAGCCGAGAGCAGGATGACCGGCAGGTCGCGCAACGCCGGGTCACCGCGCAGCGCGCGCAGCAACCCGAACCCGTTCAGGCCCGGCATCATCACGTCGGATAACAGCAGGTCGGGCTTCTGCCGGCGCACCGCATCCAGCGCGGCCTGGCCGTCGGTCACCGTTTCCACGTCCCAGCGCGCGCCCAACAGCCGGCGCACATAGGCGCGCATGTCCGCGTTGTCGTCGGCGACGACGATGCGGGCGCCGTCCGTCTTGCCGGGCGCCAGATCCGGCGGCTCGTCGTCGCGGTCGCTGGACGCTGGCGCCCCGTCCAACCCCCCGGCTGGCAGCCAGCGCAGCGCCTCCTCAACGTAGGGTTGGGCGTGCAGCGCGGTCGAGGGGTGGGGCCGCTCCGCGACGCAGCCGTGCATCGCGCGTGGCATGGCAACGATCGGAACGGAGACGACGAAAACGGTCCCCACGCCGGGCGTGCTGTCGGCGTGGATGGTCCCGCCGTGCAGCCGGACGAGTTCCTGGACCAGCGCGAGCCCGATGCCCGATCCTTCGAAGGAGCGGCTCTGCTGACCCTCGATGCGATGGAACCGTTCAAACAGCCGCGGCAGTTCGTGCCCGGGAATGCCGACACCGGTATCCCGGACGGTCAGCTCGACATGGTCTTGCGTGGCGGCCGGTCGGATCTCGACCGCGATTTCCCCGTCGAAGGTAAACTTGAAGGCGTTGGAAAGAAGATTGAGAACGATCTTCTCCCACATCTCGTGATCGACATGAACCGGCTGGGGCAGTGCGGGGCAGTCGATCCGCAGGCGCAGCCCGGCCTTCTCCGCCGCCGACGCGAAATTGGACGCCAGCTCGGCGGTGAAGGCGGCGAGGTCGGTCGGCTTGAAACGCGCTTCGACCCGCCCGGCTTCGATGCGCGAGAAGTCCAGCAGCGAGTTGACCAGCTTGAGCAGGCGCAGGCTGTTGCGGCGCGCGAGCTCCAGCCGGTTGCGCTGTGCGGCCGGCAGGATGGTGGCCGTGTCGTTCAGCGCGTCCTCGATCGGCCCGATCATCAGCGTGAGCGGGGTGCGGAATTCGTGACTGACGTTGGAGAAGAACGTGGTCTTGACGCGATCGATCTCCGCCAGCGCCTCGGCGCGCCGGCGCTCCTCCTCGTAGGCCTGGGCGTTGCCGATGGCGGTGGCAATCTGTCCGGCGATCAGGACCAGGAATCCGCGATAGTTGTCATCCAGCAAGCGGAACGGGTTGAGCCCGACGACGAGCACGCCGCGGCGGCCAAGCTCGCCTGTTGGGAACAGAGGCAGCACGGCGGCCTGGGTCGGTGCCTGCCCCCAGGGACCGGCTGGAAGCCCGGTGTGGAAGGCGGCTTCAAGATGTGGGACAACCTGCAGGCTTTGCGTCCGCAGCGCCTCGCCGGCGGGCCACGGCGCGGCCGCGTCCAGCAGCAGGGTCTCCGGTACAGCCGGGTGTCCGCGCTCGATGCCGCTGACGCCGGCGAGCCGCAGCCCGGTGACACCCGGCTCGTTCATGTAGATCGCCGCGAAGGGGAGGTCGCGCGCATTGGTGGCCAGCGCCTCGGCGCAGCGCCCGCAGGCCGCCTGCCAGGTCCGGGCTTGCGTGGCGTTGGCCGCCAGGTCACGCAGCAGCGCCAGCTGGCGTTCGCCGATCACGCGCTGGGTGTCGTCGCTGTTGGCGCAGATGATGCCGCCAACCGAACCGTCGTTATTGGGGATCGGGCTGTAGGAAAATGTGTAGTAGGTCTCCTCCGGGTAGCCGTTCCGCTCCATGATCAGAAGCTGGGATTCGACGTAGGTGCCTTGCTCCTCGTTCATCGCGGTATCGAGCAGCGGGCCGATATCGTCCCAGATCTCATGCCAGACTTCGGTCGTCGGACGACCGAGTGCCCAGGGATGCTTGCCGCCGATGATCGACTTGTACGGGTCGTTATAAAAATAAATGAGTTCGCGGCCCCAACCGATCCATATCGGCTGGCGTGACGCCAGCATAATCCGCAGCGCCATCCGAAGGTTGGGCGGCCAGGTGTCGGGCGCGCCCAGCGATGTCGTCTCCCAGGCGAAGCTGCGGATCAGGTGGCCAAGCTGGCCTCCGCCAGAGAGGAAATCGGGCCGGTTGGCGTGCGGTTGCAGGGCGCTGTCGTTGAAGGACGCTACGTTCACGGCTCTGCCTCGCCCCCAAGTAAACTGTTGCAAAGTGATACCCGTGTCCCGACGGTGACCCAACCTTCCTTGTTGACCGCCGGCTTAACATTTGCGTGTACCGACGCCGCCTTGGCGATAAAATCTGCGTGCGCACGGGCATCCCATTTGTCCTGGTGCGGGCGGTCGGCGACGGGGGCACCCTCGATGTCACGCCGTCACACATCCAGCCTGCGTGCGTTCGGGGATCCGTCAAGTGCGCGACCCTGCGCATTCGGTTGGCGCCCGGTGGCGATGACCTCGGCGGCTTCCGTTATTACATCGACCTAAAGAATTGTGGACCTGCGAAGGTCCCAGGCGCAGCAGGCCGATTTTCGGTTATGGTTTGACCGGCATAGCCAACATTGAAGGCGATAAGAGCCCGAGACGAAGGTCTGGTTCACAATGTCATGTTGATCCCGATACCGGCGATCCCCACATGCCACGACGATGACGGAGGTGATCATAAGCGTAACGGTCACGCTTGACGAACTGGCTGGGGCGCCACGGCAGCCACTGAAAATCCCCTACCCCACCCCCCGCACCTCCACCGTCACCGCCGTCACGTTATCGCTCGCCTCCCGCGCCAGCGCGGCCTGGACCAGCAATTCCGGCGGCGGCACGCCATCGGGCGCGCCCAGCAGCGCCGCCAGCTCCGCCTCGTTCAGCGTCTTGGTCAGCCCGTCGCTGCACAGCAGGAACCGGTCGTTCGGCTGCAGGGTGCCGGTGATCTTGTCGAGCTCCAGCGGCGTCTCGCCCGCCCCCACCGCGCGGGTGATCACGTTGGCGCGCGGGTGGTGCTCCGCCTCGGCTTCGGTGATCGTGCCGGCATCGACCAGCGCCTGCACCAGGCTGTGATCGCGCGTGAGCCGCCGCAGCACCCCGTCGCGCAGCAGATAGGCCCGCGAATCCCCGGCCCAGAGGCAGGCGAAATACATCCCCGCCGCCATCAGCACCACCGCGGTCGAGGCGATCGTCCCCGGCGGATTGCGCGCCGCCGCCATGGTTTGCAGCTCGCCATGCACCGCCTGCAGGCGCTGGCGCAGTTCGGCCAGCATCTGCTCGCCCGGCAGGCCGGCCGGGATCGCCGCCAGCGCCGCACTGACCGAAGCCGAGGCGACCTCGCCGGCATCGGCCCCGCCCACACCGTCGGCGACCGCCCACAGCCCGGCCTCGGCGCGATCGACGTAACTGTCCTCGTTCAGCCGGCGCCGCGTGCCGGGATGGGTCAGGGCGAAGGAACGAAACGCCAGGCCAGCCATCACGCCCCCCCGGCGTCGATCATGCCGGCGAAAGACGATGCGCCGGGCAATCCGGCCATCGCCGCGCGCGCGCCGGGCACACGCGGACTTCCCGCTGTCCACCACGCAGCCGAGGCGCAGGGGTTGCCCGCGTCGGGTGGCGGCACCGCGGCCAGGGCCTGCATCAGCGCCTCCGGCGTGTGATCGCACGCCAGGGCCGCCAGCGCCAAGGTCTCCACGGATTCGAGCCAGGGGCGCCCGATCACGATATCCGGCGCCGGCCCGCGTCCGGCAAACACCGCTGCTACGGTCAAGGGATAATGCCGGCCGACGCGATCGACGCTGGGCAGCAGCAGCCCCAGCACCGCATCGGGGCCGCAGGCGCCGCCGGGCAGGGCGAAGTGCCAGATGGGCGCGACCATCCAGGCCGGCAGCCAGGCCTCACCCAGCGCGGTCCGGCTGGCGGACAGCGCCGCGTCCACCCAGGCTTGCCAGGGTGTCAGGAACGACCGCGGCAACCCGCGCCCGATGAAATCCCCCCGGCTGGGCAGCTTGCCGTCGAAGCCGCAGAGCGTCGCGGTCACGGCCGCAGCGCCGGGCATTTGAACCCGGTCAGCAGTTCGAAATCGAAGGGGCTGTGGGATGTGCCGGCGCTCAGGTCGAAGCGCGCCTGGCGGTCGCCCTGGCGCAGGGTCAGCGTATAGCTCTCCCCGCCGCCGACGCGGTCCAGCTTGCCCTGGTTCAGCAGCCGGAACAGCGCCCAGGAGCCGGTCTGCTGCAAATCCGGACCCGAACCGGCAGGGGTGAAATCCATCCGGACCGTCAGCATATGCGTGGGCCCCGGCCAGTCGAACACCTTCGCGCCGGACTCCGATGGCGTCCAGGACGCGGTGATGCCGCCGAAATCCAGCGACACCCCGGTGACCCCGCCATCCAGCGAGACCGGCCGCAGCGCGAAGCGCACCTGCGGCGGCGGATGCGGGCCGCCGCCGCCGAAGAACGTGTCCCGGATGGTCAGCGCGCGCTGGAACAGCGCCAGCCCCTCGGCTGTCACCGGCGTCTGCGCGCTGGCAGCCTCGCGCAGCTTCCAGTCCCGCGGCGTGGTATCGGCGAAGGGGCGGACGAACTGCGTGAAGAACGCATCGAACCGCCCGTTCGGCCCGAACAGCTCCGCAAAACTGTCCAGCGGCACGTCGTCGCGCGCCGTCAGGTGGAAGGGAAATTTCGGCACCACCGCCTGGCACAGCGGCAGCGCACCGCCCGGTCCCGCGTAGGCCGCCGCGGCCGCCTGGCGGCTGGCATCGTCGCGCACCGCGCCGCCGCCCTGCGCCAGGGTCTGCAACCACCGCCGCACCGGTTGCGGTGCCCCCGCCGCCATGCGCCGCAGGGTCTGCGCCGCATCCAGGCCGGGTGTCAGCGCCGGCCCCCCGGCCGCGGCGCTCGCCGCCACCTGGTTGAAGATCTGCTGCTGCAACCGGCCCAGAGCCGCCAGCACCGTGTCGATCTGGCCTTTCTCCACATAGTCGCGCAGGTCGCGGAAATGATCGTCCACCGCCTTGACCGCCGGATCCGGCGGCGGTGACGGTGCCGTGGCAGCCCCTGGCGCCGGGGGCGGCGGATCGGCCAGCGCGAACTGTTTCACCACCGCCAGCAGCAGCAGCTTGATCGGCCCCGACGGCGAGGTCAGCACGTCGAAATCCGCCAGCGCCGCGGCGGGATCGGCCGGTGGTACCATCTCGATATCCCCCAGCAGATCGTCCCACACCGCCTGATAATCCCGCGCGTAATGGGCGATCAGCGCGTGTTCCACCTGCTGGCGGGCGGCAACGTCGCCGAGGTCGATCTGCGAGGCGCGTCCCAGCACCCAACTCTCGCGGATCGCCTGTTCGGTCGCCTTGGCCAGGTTCGGCAGGATCACGCCCTGGAACCCCGCCACGGTGAACAGGCCGGGGATCGGATCGCTCAGGGTCCGCCCGGAGGTGCGCACGAAATGCGCGCCCGCCAGGGAGCCGATCGCGTCGGCCGGAATGAACGGCCGCACGCCGCGCGCCGCATCCGACGATCGCAGCAGCGCATAGGCGCGGTCTGCGACGCTGATATTCGCCAGCCGGGCTTGCGAGCGCGCCAGCAGGTCCGGATCGGGGGTGACGAATTCGCCGATCGGATGGGCCAGCAGCGCGTCCAGATGCATCAGCAGGCCCGCGCGCGCCGGCGCCAGCGAGGCCCCGGCATAGGCCGCCGCCCAGTCCGCCTGCATCCAGTCGCGCACCATCGCCTGGTCCATCGGCCCGCGTCCGCACAGGATCATATACACCCGGGTGGCTCTGTACAGCGCATCCAGGTCGTCGGCCCGCGTCCGCATGCGCGCTTCCAGCAAGGAGACCAGCCGCGGCAGCAGGATGCGCTCCAGGGCTCGGCGATAGGCGAGGCCGGCAGCGGCCGCGTGCTTGTCCCGCTGCGCCAGCCCCAGCCCGCCCGCGTCTGGCGCGGTCTCGGCCACCAGGGCATGGGCCTGGTCCAGCAGCGGTGCGGCGACGCGCACCAGATCGGCAGCCCCGACCGGCACCGGATCAAGCCGAGCGGTGTCGAGGGCGCGTTGATAGGTGGTCATCGCGAGGTCGAAGCGCTGCTCGCGGCCGGCGACGTCGCGGGCGGTCAGCCAGAGCGTGGCGATGCTGCCCACGGTGACGGCGCCGGCCACGGTCCAGGCGGCGGCGCGCAGCAGCCGGCGGCGGCGGGCGGTGCGGGGATTGCGCACCACCAGCATGGCCTCGCCGAACACCACCTGCTTCAGCAGGGTCTCCAGGAAGTAGCCGCGCCCCGCACCCGGCCGCAGCGCCGCCGCCTGGCGCTGGTCGATGCCGAAGCTGCGCGCCAGGGTGCCGGTCAGCCGGTCGATCGGGCTGCCCTCCTGCGTGCCGGAGGCGAAGTAGATGCCGCGCAGGAAGGGCGCCGGATCGATCCGGGTGCCGGCGAAGGCGGCATCGACGAAGGCCGCCAGCGGCGCCTCCAGGCTGGCGAACTGCACCGGAAAATCCGCGATCGCGGTCCGCCGCTCCGGGCTGCGTTCGGCCTGCAGCCGGTCGATGACGCGCACCGAGAGCTGGGCCGTCAGCGCCTGGAATTCCTGCGGGAAACGGCCGGCGGGGCCCGCGTGGTCGCTCTCCAGCGGGAAGGTCATGCCCCAGACCTGGGACCGGCGGTCTCGGTCCAGGTCGTCGAAGAAATCGGTAAAACCCTGGATCAGGTCGAGCTTGGTGAACACCACATAGACCGGGATGCGCGACCCCAGCTTGGTGGTGAGTTCCTTGATCCGGCCGCGGATTGCTCTGGCGTGGGCGCGCCATTCGGCCTCCGGTGCTCTGGCGATCTCGCTGACCGCGATGGCCACGATCACCCCGTTCAGCGGCTGGCGCGGGCGGGTGCGGCGCAGCAGGGCCAGAAACCCGTCCCAGCCCTCCTTGTCCGCCGCGGTGTCGGAGTCCTGGGTGGTGTAGCGGCCGGCGGTGTCGATCAGCACCGCCTCATCGGTGAAGGACCAGTCGCAGAATCGGGTGCCGCCGACACCTTTCACCTCGGCGGCTTCCAGTTCGGCGGCGAGCGGGAAGCGCAGGCCGGCATTGGCCAGGGCGGTGGTCTTGCCGGCGCCGGGCGGGCCGATGATCACGTACCAGGGCTGTTCGTACAGGTAGCCGCGGGTGCCGCGGGCCTGGCGCAGCAGGCGCATCGCCCGCGTCAGGCGCTCGCGCTGTTCGGCGACGTCTTCCGCCCCCGCGGCGGGGCTTGCGGCCGGGGTGCCCCGGGTGACGCCGGCGGTGAGCCGCTGGTCGGTCTTGCGGCGCGCGTGGTCAATCGCGGCGTTCACCCCAAGCCAGATGAAGGACATCAGGCCCATGGCGGCGATGCGCGGCAGCCAGCCCTCCATGGCGGACAGCAGCGGGCCGAACAGCCAGACCATGGAGCCGGCCGCGACCACCCCGAACGCGGTCAGGACCCAGCGGGAGGTGATGGCGTTGAGGATCGGTTTCACCGAAGCGGGACCTGCGGGTGAGGGGCTGACCGGTGGGGTGGGGCTGGGGCTGGGTGTGGGTATGGGTAGGGGTGTGGGTCTCCCCCTCCCCTTG
>Ga0302201_10000457_pt1 | contig 37070 bp, 29 predicted proteins | sample II_Bog_N3_2_FD_194586 | JGI IMG/M metagenome (GOLD analysis project Ga0302201, IMG submission 194586) | Peat permafrost microbial communities from Stordalen Mire near Abisko, Sweden - II_Bog_N3_2 | ecosystem: Environmental > Terrestrial > Soil > Wetlands > Peat | place: Sweden: Abisko... | reverse complement strand
CTGCTATCCCTTCGCAATCGACGGCGAGTAACAGTTTCAAGCCGGGGAGGGCCGGAGGAACGGGGCAGGGTTTTGTGAGACTACCGGTTTGCGGATGAGACTGTCAACGAAAAATGAGGGAGGGTTAGAGGAACAATCGAAGGATTGCTCGCGCCGGTATCAGGGGTGAACGTGGCTCCCGTCAAGATCACCCACTTCCCTGCTCACTCCACGAACAAGAATCCGCATATGAATGCCAGCTCTAAACGAGTCGCGGCGAAGTCCAGATGCGATGGCCTGGATATTTGGTTCCCTCCCGTTTGACCCCTGCGGCGCGTCTAACTAGACTTGCAGGCAGGGTTAGATCATGACGTTGTTTCGATTTCGATGGATTGCCGCATTTTCGGCGAGTTTTCTTTGGTTGTTGGCGGGGTCTGTGGCCGCCACGGTTTATGGGCAGGCGGCCAGCAGCAACCCCACCAGCAAAACGGCGGATGACCAGACTTCGTCGGCGCAGGATTACCGGCAGGAGAAGGCTCCAACGCTGGTTGATCCGGCGGGGCCGACCGTATCGCTGACGGCTTCGGAGCCGGTGTTTTTGATGGCGGCGGCGCTGAACGCGTGTGGTTACGACGAGGGCCTGGACGAGAGCGCGCCGGTGCGCAAGCGGGTTCGCGAGGAGATAAACCAGGCGCTGGCCAAGAGCGAAGACGCGCGCGCCAAGCGAGATAAGGTATGCGTTTACATTGCCCAGCACCGGATGACGGGCGGGGTGCGGGACATTGCGCAATACATTTCGCTGGCGCTGTATCTGACGCCGCCACCGCAGATGGAGACGTCGGCGGACTTGACGGAGATGCCGCCGGACTCGACGCAGGTGGTGGAGATTGTGCCTCTGCTGAGGGACTTTGTGGCGGCGGTCGACCTGCACGGAATCTGGCTGGCGGTGCATCCGACCTACGACCGCGAGGCCGACCGTTTGCACGATCCGCTGACGAACATGATTGTGGGGACCAATCTCTACCTAAAACTTCCGGCGACGACCTACGAAGGACGGAGATTCGTGGTGGTGATTGAGCCCATGCTCTCGCCGCACACGGTGAACGCCAGAATCTACGGGACCGACTACGTGGTGGTGGTTTCGCCGGTGAATGGGGAGATTCCCATGAATGACGTGCGGCACACTTACCTGCACTACGTGATTGAACCGCTGCTGTATGCGCGCGCCAGCGCGATCGACCGGACGCAGCCGATCCTGAAGGAGATAAGGGACGCGCCGCTGGAGTTTCGCTACCGCTCGGACACTGTTCCGCTTACGATCGAGTGCCTGATCAAAGCGATTGAGGCGCGGACGATGGAAACCGGCGTTCCGAAGTACACGATTCCCGCGAATGCGGACAGGAGCGACATGCCGCGCTATGAGCACGAGCGGCAGATATATCAAGACAAAGTGGATGTGATCCGGCTGGCCGCTGTGCATCACGACATGACGCAGGGGTTCGTGCTGACGCAATACTTTTATGAGCAGTTGATTCAGTTTGAGAAGGACCCGGCCAGCCTGAAGGACACGATCGGCGAGATGGTTTACACCATGGACATTGCCCAGCAGCAGCACCGGGCGCGCGATATCGATTTCGACAAAGAGGCGGATGGGGATGTGCTGGAGCGCAGCAAGCCGAGGAAATTGACGGGGCTGGATCTGGCCGAAGCGAAGCTTTCAACGGGAGATGTGGCGACGGCGAGCGCGATGGCGCGGCAGGCGCTTGCTGTGAAGGGCGACAGCCTGGAAGCTGTGGCGAACAGCGCACGGGCCGACTTTATTCTGGCTCGGGTGGCGATGATGACGCGCGATCCGGAAGGGGCGATCGACGGATTCCAGAAGACGCTGGCCAGCAGCAAGGAGCCGCGGCTGCTGGCGTGGTCGCACATCTATCTAGGCCGGATGCTGGACCTGGACTGCAAACGGGACGAGGCGGTTGCGGAGTATAAAGAAGCGCTGGACGCGCGCGATGGCCAGCAGGATACGCGACTGGCCGCCGAGCGGGGCGTCAAGACGTCGTATGCGGCGGCCAGGGGACATAACTGCGACGCGGACGCGGAAGATGAACCGGGCGCGACCGGGCCGGTGAAGCCGGGGGCTGTGCCGGCGGGGGCGGGCGGGACGCCGAAGCCGCAATGATCCTGGAGAGCCGGAGATGTGGTTTTTCTCTGAACGGTGCGGATGGATGGCAATGCGCTTTAGCTCAATTGCTGCTTTGAAAGGGCGCCAATCTCGTTCGGTCCTACCGAGATTTATTCGTGGCCGCCGTACTTTTTGAGCAGTGCCTCAATTTTGGGATTGGAGGCGTAATGCAATGCGGAAAAGCCCCCAATTTTGTAGTTGACATCCGCTCCGTTAGCCAGCAGCAGCTCCACCATCTCGGTTTGGAATCCCATCACCGCCCAATACAGGGGCGAAGTGCCCGCGACGACGTTGATGTTCGCGTCATTGGCTATCAGGATCTTCGCATCGTCGAGTTGTCCCTGCCTCACGGCATAGGCTAGTGCGGTCATGCTTCCTTTATCTTCCAGATTGACATCGGCCCCCTTGGTCAAAAGCAGGCGCACCATTTTATCGTGGTTGTAAACTGACATGGCAAGAATCAGCGGCGTGTGCATGTACGGGTCACGGGCGTTGACGTCGGCCCCGTTTGCCAGCAACAGCTCCGCGATATCCAATTGGTTGTGATTAACCGCCACCGTCAGCGGCGTCTGCCCCAGATTGTTCTTTTTGTCGAGCAGGTCGGGGTGGTCCTTCAATAGCGCCACAACTCTGTTGAAATTGCCCTTGGTGACGGCTTTTTGGAACTCGTCGCCCTGCGCGGAAAAACTCGCGCCCAGCGTCAATACCAGGCAAAGCATAAGCCTGCCGGCGCGAGCCAGGTTTCGAGCGCACCGTCCGGGTGTCTTGAATGTGCCGTTTTCCGCGTGAATCCGGATCATTGTTGCTTCCCACTTGGCGGCGCGGGTGTGTCGGGGCTGGTTCCAAGGATCCTTGCCGTCGAGCCCAGCCGGTGGTAGTCAGTAAAGCTGCGCTGATTGATCATGAGAATGGGCTGAGCCAGTTTCGGGTTGTGGTGTCTGGATGGGCAGCCGGTCGGTTCTTCCACCATGGTGGCAAGGCTGCGCACAGGGCAGATGTAGCTGCGTTCGCCAATCACCATCGGACTGTACTCAATAATCGAGGCGACGTGGGAGATGGGGTCATCGAGCCGGCCTTCTGTCTCCACCGTGACGCGCATGAGCGCGCCTGTAGCGGGATCGATAGAGAACGACCCGTGATAGGGAGGATTGTCGTGGAACGGCTCAGTGGTGGGGCATTGGTAGTGGACCTCGTAGTGGGAGACGAGCCTGGGGACCGAGTAATGGAAGACCGCAACCACACCGGTTGGCACGTTTTCCCAATGGTGGAAGTCGATTGTGCCCCTCTCGCCATCCATCAGAATCGTCACCGGCTCCGGTCCGAACTCGCCCCAGCTCTCCAGGCCCGCCTGCAGCCCAGGCTCGTCGGATTTCGGTTTCATGGGGTCAGTTACTTCTTCGCCGCCGCGGAAAGTGATCTCGCCAGTGGATTCTCCTTCGCGAAAGAGTCCCACGCGCAGCAGCTGCGGGTTCTTGTTCATGTCCGCGGGAACGCCGGAATAACGCACGGTGGTGCGCGTGGCAAAGAAGTTGGGCAGGCCTTTCAGGTTTTGGAGCACTTTGGAGCCCGCAGCTGCGATCATTCGCTTCTGGGCTTCTAAGTCAGGTGGGGCGAGTTTGGGCAATTCATCGGCCGGAGGATCGAGAAATCCGGACCGGTAAGCCATCAGTTGCAAAGCCTGTTTGCACAGTGGACCAGGTTGCAGCTTCTGAGTGATCCGATCCAGACGGGCGTCGCTCAATCGCTCGGTTAGCGTCAGGTTCCCCACGAGGTCGGCAAGCTGGTCATCCCAAAGCGCCGCCAGCGGCTTGTCGGGACTGGGCGGTTGCTGAGCGGCCAGTTTCTGCTCCAACTGCTCCACTGTTACGCGTTCCACAGCGTAGGTGGGCAAGGGAATGGCAGCCAACAGCACCCAAAGAATCCAAATCCGCATGGAGGGCTCCGATTTGTATCTGCTTCCGTGCATTGCATTTTGTGAGCGCGGTGACAAGCACCGTGGCTCATGAAGTGAACCAAGCGGTGGTTGAGATTTTAGCACCGATTCACCACCCTCGCCGCCTCGTTGCGCGATGGAAGTTCCGATCAGTTTATCTATTTAAGGTGCTGCGCGAAGCCACGGCAATTGTTAGATCGATACGATTCAGGTGAGGTTATTATGTAGTAAATGCGCCCCTCGTCTGGGATGTGCGCGGAACTTGCATTCGCAGGGGAAGGTATCCAGGAATTGAAGGCGATTGATCGGGGTGTGGGTGAAAGCAGCTTTGGGCGAACTTGAGAAGGCTCTTGGTTACGGCTTTCAAAGCCGCGAGCTTTTGGTGCGCGCGCTGACTCACCGGTCGCTTGCCAACGAACAGGCAGTGAACGAGCAGGCGCCTGAAAACCGGGAGAAGACGGCGCAAAGCGTGGAAGATAACGAGCGCCTGGAGTTTCTGGGGGATGCGGTTTTGGGGCTGGTAGTAGCCGAAACTTTGTTCGAGTCCCATCCAGAATGGCGAGAAGGGGAGTTGACGCGCGTCCGCTCAAAGCTGGTTAGCCGCCAACACATGGCGGAGGTTGCCAAGGCGGTTGAGCTGGGCAGCCATTTGCGCATGAGCCGGGGCGAGGAACGGAATGGCTTGAGAAACAAGGGCACCGTTCTCTCCAATGGAATGGAGGCGGTGTTGGGCGCGATGTTCGTTGATGGCGGACTGGAGCCGGTGAGGGCGTTCGCCGGCCGCTGCGTGATGGGGGAAGAGGTTCAACGGCTGGCTGAGGAGCTGCGATCCGGGGCGGCGCTGGGTAACCATAAATCGGCGCTTCAGGAGTATTTGCAGGCGGAGCGGGCGGGATCGCCGGTTTACAGGGTAAAGAGCGAGAGCGGCCCCGACCATCGGAAGCGGTTTTTGGTGGAAGTCCGTCTAAAGACAAGCGAGACAGGGCCGGGAAGGACACTTGCCAGGGGCACGGGGATTACCAAGAAGAATGCGGAGCAGGATGCCGCGCGCCGGGCGCTGGAACAACTGCGGGCGGCGGGGGCAGATGGGCTGACCGGCGCGACGCCGGACGAGAAACAAGACGCGGACGATGGCGCGGGAGACGAGGAGCAAGCGGCGGAATGAGCACACCTGCCCAAGTGGCAATCCCTTCCCTTCCCTGGTATTCACGGGTTCGGCTGCATTTGCCGACCGTGCCGGAGGCGTTTGCATCGCTGCTGCAGACGGTGGTGGTGGCGCTGTTTCTGCTTACATTTGTGCTACAGCCATATCTCATCCCTTCAGTGAGCATGGAGCGGACGCTGCTGGTGGGCGATTTTCTGCTGGTGAACAAGCAGGTGTACTCGCCGGCCGGAGATTGGAGCCGTTGGCTGCTGCCCTATCGCGATGTGGTTCGCGGCGACATCATTGTCTTTCACCATCCACGGCACCCATACCTGGTGAAGCGGGTGGTGGGCATGCCGGGTGACCGGCTGCGAATGGAAGATGGGCGAGTGACCGTGAATGGGCAGGCTCTGGATGAGCCTTATGCAGCATTCGAACCGGCGGCCTACGAGCCTTTCCGCGACGAGTTCCCTGCCGATGTGTATTCCGATCCCCTGGTCGATCGGGCCTGGTGGAAGCAGATGCGGAACCTGACGCATAACGGAGAGCTGACGGTGCCGGCTGGAGAGTATTTTGTGCTCGGCGACAACCGCAATCATAGCGACGATTCACGATTCTGGGGGTTTGTGCCGCGGGAGGCAATTGTGGCCCGCCCGCTGGTGATTTACTTCTCGCTGCGACGGCCCTCGACCACCGATGTACAGCAGGCTTCGGATGATAGACTCGGACACGACAGGGAAGTTTCGGCGAGACTCACCGGGTTTGCGCGGTGGAAGCGGATTTTCCGGATAGTGCATTAAGAGCAGCGGTCAGTTGTAAGTTTTCAGTTGTCAGTTAAGAACTCGGCGTTGATCGAGCTTGATTTGAGAACTGAGACCTTACCACTTACAACTGATCCCTTACAACTGACAACTACTACGAGCTACTGAATGACTAAGAAAAAGACGGCGGAAAACGCGACGCAGCCCGAGGCGCAGGTTGCGGCGCTTCCCGAAGAAGCGAAGGTGGAAGAGACGACTTATGAGGCCATCGCGAGCATTTGCTCGGTGCTGGTGGTGGGATTGTTCATCCTGACGTTTCTGGGCCAGAATTTTGTGATTCCGTCGGGATCGATGGAGAAGACGCTGCTGGTGGGCGATCACCTGGTGGTTGACCGGATCACGCTGGCTCCGCCCGCGAAATGGATGCCGCTGGTTCGATACCGCGAGCCGCGGCACAACGATGTTGTGGTCTTTCTGAAGCCGGTGCCAGACGACAATGGCAACTATCTCTTTCTCGTGAAACGGCTGATCGGCTTGCCGGGCGACCATATTCATTTGCGCAACGGGATTGTGATTATCAACGGAGTGGCCCAGGACCAGCCTCATGCCGAGCCGACAACGGAGGACAATCACAGCGATTTTCTGGACGAGTTTCCCACCGTGCCGCCTTATCCGCAGCCGGGCAGCACCCCGGAGGCGTGGGCCGTCGACTTCCCCACACATGTGGTGGATGGGGACCTGGTTGTTCCGCCGGGCATGTACTTCATGATGGGCGACAACCGGCACGACAGCCTGGATTCGCGCTACTGGGGATTTGTTCCGCGGGAGAACATAGTGGGCAGGCCGCTGTTCAATTACTGGTCGTTCAAGGCCTCGGAAGGCCAGTTGGAGCAGACAGGGATTGGAAATACCGTGGCGTGGATGGGCCATGTGGCGCTGCACTTTTTCTCCGACACGCGCTGGAGCCGCACGCTGCACAAAGTACAGTGAAGAAGTGAAAAAGTGAATGCCAGTTAGTCGTGGGGATGGGCGTTACTTGCATGAAGAAAGAACGGGCTCTGTAGATTTGCAATTAACGCACCGTCACTTTTTCACTCGTTAACCTGTTAACTCCTTCACTTGTTCACTTTTTTACTTCTTCACTGTTCTCCGAACACACCATGACGGAAGACGTTCAAGGCCGGCAACGAGGGCGCAAGCGGGTTTGGATGGCGCTGGCGGCGGTGGCGGCTATTCTAGCGGTGCTGATTTTGCCGCCGCTGGTGAGCGTTAGCCGCTACAAGAACAGCATTACGCGGCTGATGTCGGCTTCATTGGGCAGGCCGGTTCGCCTGTCTTCGGTGGAGTTGCGCCTGTTGCCGTGGCCTGCCTTTTTGCTGACCGATTTGACGGTGGAGGAAGACCCGGCTTATGGCGCCGAACCGGTGCTCCACGCGGAGACGGTGACGGCTTCGATCCGGCTGCTTTCGCTTTGGCGGGGAAGGCTGGAGATCGCAAAGATCAGCGTAGACGACGCGAGCCTGAACCTGGTGCGCACCGGGGTGGGGAAATGGAACCTGAACCCGCTGTTTGTGACGGCTACGGACAGTGGCGGCGCGAATCGGGCCGGGCAGGACACGGTCGGACAGAACAAAATCGGACGCGGCCGGGCGATGCCGCTGCCTTACCTTGAGGCCACGAACCTGCGCATCAACCTGAAGAGCGGCGCGGAAAAGCTGCCGTTTTCCCTGGTTGGCACCGATCTGTCTTTCTGGCAGGAGGATGCGGGCGATTGGCGGATCCGTTTGCGGGGACAGCCGGCGCGCACCGATGTAAGCCTGGACCTGGCCGACACCGGGGTGGTTCGGCTGGAGGCCAGCGTGCGGCGCGCGTCCGAGTTGCGCCAGATGCCAGTACATCTGGACATGGAGTGGCGGGAGGCGCAACTGGGCCAACTGACGCGACTGGTGCTCGGTTCCGATCCCGGGTGGCGAGGCGACCTGACGGGCGAACTGCATTTGGACGGCACGGCGGAAACTGCGCAGATCAAGACTCGGCTTCGGGCAACGGGGGTTCACCGCGCTGAGTTCGCGCCGGTTGCGGCGATGGATTTCGACGCCAGATGCAGCTTTGTCTACCACTTTACCGAGCGGGCGGTGGACGGCCTGTTGTGCGACTCGCCGCTTGGCGACGGGCACATTCGGCTCACCGGGGACCTGCCGGGCGAAGGCGGATTGCCGCGCCTAACAGTGGAATTGGACCAGATTCCTGTAGCCGCCGGCCTGGATGCGCTTCGCACGGTGCGCAGCGGATTTGGTCCAGGACTGGAGGCCAGGGGGACAATCCGCGGCAAAATGGTGTACGCACCCGGAGCGGTGGCAGCAGATACGGCGCAGGGAAAGCAGGCTGGCAGAGCGAGCCTGACGAAGGCAAAAAACGGCAAGACGCGGTCGCCTCTGGCCCGTGCTCCGCAAGGGCCGCTGTCTGGGAGCTTCACCGTGGAAGGCTTTCAACTGAGTGGGGACGCCCTGAAGATTCCGATTCAGATTCCCAAGCTGGTTCTGGAACCGGCGGCCGCGCTGCCAGGCATGCAATCCGACGAGGCTCCATCGCAAGTGCTCGCCGCAACGGTAGCAGTTGCCGCGGGGGGGGCAAGTCCGCTTACCATCCATAGCAGTTTGTCGCCTTCAGGTTATCTGTTGACGGTGCATGGTCAAGCATCCATTGCACGAGCCAGAGAACTTGCACGCGTCGCCGGCCTGCCCGATTCGTCTGCGCTGGATTCGGTAGCTGGCGATCCGGTAGCAGTGGACTTGAGCGGAGTTGGCCCTTGGCGGCCGACGGAGAAGACTCCCTTCGCTGGCGATTCATTCACAAGCGCTACTTCGTCCGGCGCCTGGCCGGCAGCCGATCGCCTGAGCGGAACGGTGACCCTGCACAACGCCAACTGGAAGGCCGACTACTTGTCGAACGTGGTGCAGATTTCGCAGGCCACGCTTCATTTGGACCAGGGCGGGGAGGGCGGCGAAACCCGATGGGATCCTGTGATTTTCTCTTACGGCCCGGTGAAGGGGACGGCAAGCCTGACTCTTCCGGGAAGGTGCGCGGCGCCTCAACCTTGCCTGCCGCATTTTGAGGTGCAATTCGGCGCGCTGGACGCGGCAGCTCTGCAAACGGCGATTCTGGGCGCGCGTGAGAAGGGCACGCTGCTTTCGGAGTTGATCGGACGGCTGAGCCCGTCGAAGGCGTCGCCTGCGTGGCCGGAGCTTGAGGGAACGGTGACGGCGGATTCGCTGGTGCTTGGACCGGTGACGCTGGAAAAACCATCGGCAGCGATGAAAATTGCTGAAAATGGGGTTGAAGTTACGGACCTGGATGCCGGGCTGCTTGGGGGGAACGTACACGGAGCGGGGACTCTGCACGCCGCCGGGGCTGGCCAAACTAAGCCTGGTTATACGCTGGAGGCAAAATTCGAGAAGCTTAGCCCGCCGGCGTTGGGCCAATTGCTGGGGCAGCGCATGTCCGGGGGTGTTTTCAATGCGGATGGGAAGATGGAGCTGGTGGGGTTTACGGACGCGGACCTGGCTTCGTCGGCGAAGGGCGCATTGCACTTTGAGTGGCGGCACGGGGCTGTGGTCGCTGAGGTGGGCAGGCGGGCTGGGTCGGCGATCAAGCTGTCAGGAGCTCTTCCGGCTCCGGCTGCGCTGGGGCGCTTCGATAAGTGGAGCGGGGATGCCGAGATTGGCGGAGGGACGGTTACGATTCAGCAGAGCGAAGCTGTGCTGGCGGGGCGGAGTCGAGCGGTGGATGCGGTTGTGACTCTTGGCGATCCGCCGAAGGTGAGCTTTACCCAGCCCAGGGAGACGCGGGCCAAGCGGTAAAGCATTCTCCAATTACAATCGAAAATATGGCTTTTTCTATTTCTTCCTCCCCTGCTTTGATTCGCTGCAAGGGCATCCTGTTCGACATGGACGGCATTCTGATCAGTTCGCTGGGCTCGGTGGAGCGCAGTTGGACGAAGTGGGCAGGGATGCGGGGCGTGGACCCCAGGCGCGCGCTTGAGATTACGCACGGCTGCCGCGCCATTGAAACCGTGGCCCGGCTGCGTCCCGACCTGAACAGCGAGGCGGAACTGAAGGTAATTGAAGACCTGGAGATTGGCGACAACGGGGGGCTCACCGTGTTGCCCGGCGTGTTAAGCCTGCTGGCCGCGCTGCCCGACGGCAAATGGACCGTGGTGACCAGCGCCACAGAGCGGCTGGCGCGGGCGCGGCTGGCTGCCGGGGGTGTTCCCGTCCCGGAGCAGATGGTTACCGCCGAAAGCGTTGCGGTGGGCAAGCCCGATCCTGCTCCGTACCTGGCCGGAGCCGCGCTGCTGGGACTTGCGCCCGAGGATTGCGTGGTCTTCGAGGACGCGGCTTCGGGAACCAGGTCGGGCCGGGCCGCCGGGTGTACGGTGGTGGCAACCACATTTTCGCATTCGGTTGAGTCGCTGGACGCAGCGCACTACCTGGTGGAGGACCTTGCCGGGTTACAGGCGGAGGCGCTTTCGGGAGACGAGGGAATCGTTCTCCGGTTCACGCCGCTCGCGGGTTAGGCACTTACTCGTCGGCTTCGATGCGGCGGCCGTGGGGGTCCTGGATGGGGCGGGTGTTGACCTTGAAGAGGGCCGCGAAGGCGCGCAACTGGCCGCGGCTTAGAGGCAATGGCTGCTCGTAGACGAACCAGCGCACGCCCTCGGTGCAGGGCGGAGTGGTGAGCGATCCCTCGTAGGTCCAGTAGCCGCGGTCGGAGGGAAGCAGGCCGGCGGGGCTGACCATTTCGGTAACCGCTTCAGTGGCTCCGGGAGTTGCGGGCAGGTGGGGCCATAGCGTGGCCAGCAGGGCGTTGGGGGTGCTCAGGTCCTCGACCAGGCGCACGGCGATAATGGCCAGCTTTCCGTCGGCACTTTTGTGAATGATGTGGGCGTCCATGTCGGTGAGCTTGCCCTTCACGGGCTCCTCTGCCGGGTGATGGAAATCGAAGCCGATGAGGTCGTAGCGCACGCCGCCGGCCACGATGTAGCTGCCGGGATCGACATGAACAACGACGGTATGGCCGTCGTTCTCAAGCTTGACGGGGCCGGCGATGTAGTGGAACTCAATGGGCTGGAGCGCCTTGTTGAGGCGCGCGCCGCGAATGTCGATAGGCGACTGTTCGTGACCCTGCGCGCAGACCTTGTAAGCCGGATCGAGCTTGTCCCAGACCAGCGAGCCTCGTTTGCCCTCGTAGTCCCATGGAGCGGTGGTTTGTGCTGCGGCGAGTGTTGCTGGGATAAGCGCGAGGGCGGCAAATAAATGAAAACGCATCGATTACTCCTTGACAGCTTGGACGCTCGGCGCGCCAAGAAGCATTCTAAAGCAAGTGAACAGTGGAGGACGGCCTGTGGAATACGACTGTGCAAGGGCAGCACTCCGGCTTGAACCGGGTGAGGATTCGGTCCGGTTTCCGGATAGCGACGAACCTCCCGGAGCATTGGAAGAAAACCACAGACCTGCTCGAAGCATGCATTGAGTTGTAACTTGTCAAGAATTCTCTCAAGTTTGCGCCTGATTTGCCTCAAGATGGCGCTCGTTATTCGTCGCTCATCGAGGCGGTCGTTCAATAACTGGGCAGCGCCGACCAGCTTCAGAGTCCGCACTATGGGGTCAGGAGTTGCTCCTGTGCCCTACCCTTCAAAATCTGAGATCGGGGCAATCCTCAACGTTTTCCATGAAAGTGCGGAGAATTTCTCTTGACAATAAGCATATACTTATATAAGTTATAAGTTATGGAAGTTCTCAATGCCGCTTTCTCAGCTTTAGCTGACCCCACGCGCCGAGCCATTCTTGCGCGGCTGTCCCTGGGCGAGGCCACCGTGAATGAACTGGCGAAGCCATTCGAGATGACGCAGCCGGCAATCTCGCAACATTTAAAAGTGCTTGAAGATGCAGGGCTCATTGTTCGCCGAGTTGAAGGCACGCGGCGCCCACGTCGTCTCGCAAACGGCGGTATTGAAGCGATGGACCAGTGGCTTGCCATGCTGCGCAATGCCCTTGACAAAAACTACGACCGGCTGGATGGAGTTCTGGCTGATATCGACCAACAGAAGAAGGGAGATAAACGATGAGCAAGTTGACGCTTAAGACAGAAGGCGATACGCACGTGATTGTGACAAGGCGCTTTGTCGCGAACCCGGAAGCCGTGTATCGCGCACACACCGATCCGGAGTTAATCCAGAAATGGTTGCTCGGCCCCGAAGGTTGGAGTATGCCCGTATGCATCAATGAAGCCAGGCCGGGAGGCAAGATACGTTACGAGTGGACGAACGGTAAAGGCGGCGGGTTCCATATTACCGGTGAGTATCTGAAACTGGAACCTTTTAGCAGAACTGTGCATATTGAGCGAATGCACATGCCCGATCCTATGCCGGACAGCCACATTGAAACCAGATTCGATCCGGATGGTGAAGGAACCTTGCTGATGATGCGAATGACGCTGCCCGATGCTCAGACGCGAGCAACCATGCTTGCGACGGGCATGGAGCGTGGAATGGAGGCGAGCTATGTGCGCCTGGAAGGAACGATCTAGTTTGATCTCTCGTCCGAATCACGCAGCGGGACACCTGGGTTCCGGCCTTCGATGTCTGGGCGGAATTTGAATCTGGCTTGCAAACCTTACACCCGAGGAGAATATTCGTGACAAGCACAGCAGCAAGCAAAACGGCAGCGATCTCAACCACCGCAGCACGGCTGGCGATCGGGGCCATCCTTACGTATCAGATCCTCCTGGTGGTTCTGATATTTCTCAGGCCGGACTTGAATCCTTCCTGGCACACAATCAGCGAATGGGCAATAGGCCCCGATGGCTGGGTAATGTCGGGAGCATTCCTCATCTCGGCAGGGAGCTATGCGGCCCTGTTCGTAATGCTGAGGTCTCAACTCCGGGGAGCTATAGGCCGCATTGGACTTGGGATACTCATGGTCTGCATGGTTGGCGCAGTTGGGGTGGGGATCTTTACAACAGATCCCATGCCTCTTCATGACCCCTTATCGACCATCGGTACCCTTCACGTAATTTGCGGCACCAGCCAATTGGTGCTACTTCCATTTGCGGCCTTGCTTATAAACCTGAGTCTGGCCCGCAGGAACAAAACTTGGGAAGGCGCGCGCAGAATCTTGCTCTGGACTGCTTGCCTGCCTTTATTTGGCTTCTTAAGCTTTGCGGTATACACGTGCATTTTTGTGGCCCCCATGGGCCCGCATGCTTACGGTCCTGGCGTCAATATTGGCTGGCCTCCGCGGTTCGCGTTTTTTACCTACATGCTTTGGGTCGTAATCTTGGCGTCACTGGCAATCAGGTGCAGTAATCGGCGCTCTGCCAAGGGCCAGGTAGCGGGATTAAATAGGTCGCCCGCTCAATTTCAGGACGCGACTCTGAACGCCTGAACAACGATGTGGCGGTCAGGCGGCCATTGCGCGGTTCAATGGATGGCGAATCGCCGATGCGCTTACGGTAAACATGAGAGGGGCACTCCAAGGTGTCGGGCGATTCTCAGGCAGACATGAAACCGCATCCATGCACCATGGGACCCTCCTGGCGAAGGGTCCCATGGTGTTGCAGGCTTGCTGTGAATTGGCTACTGGGCTGATGCGACGATGCTGGCTTGCTCCGCCAGAGCCGCGGCCTTGTCGGTGGCTTCCCAGGTGAACTCGGGCTCGGTGCGGCCGAAGTGGCCGTAGGCTGCGGTCTTGCGGTAGATGGGGCGGCGCAGATTCAGGCTCTCGATGATGCCCTTGGGCGTGAGCGAGAAGTTTTTGCGGACCAACTCGGTGAGCTTGGCGGGCGAGAGCTTGCCGGTGCCGAAGGTGTCAACGAGGACCGAAACGGGCTCAGCAACGCCAATGGCGTAGGCAAGCTGGACTTCGGCGCGCGTGGCCAGGCCGGCTGCCACAATGTTCTTGGCGATGTAGCGGGCAAGGTAAGCGGCGGAGCGATCGACCTTGGTCGGGTCTTTGCCCGAGAATGCGCCGCCGCCGTGACGGCCCATGCCGCCGTAGGTGTCGACGATGATTTTGCGTCCGGTGAGGCCGGTGTCTCCCATTGGCCCGCCGATCACAAATCTACCTGTTGGATTGATGTGGTACTTGGTGTGCTCGTCGAGCCACTCGGCGGGAAGGACGGCCTGGATAACGTGCTTGAGGATGTCAGCATGCAGCTCCTCGTTGCTTACGCTCTCAGAGTGCTGGCTGGAGATGACGACGGCGTCGATGCGGGCGGGCTTGCCGGGCTCTTCGTATTCCACGGTGACCTGGCTTTTGCCGTCGGGGCGCAGGTAGGACAGCTTGCCGGATTTGCGCACCGCGGTTAACTGGCGGGTGAGCTTGTGGGCCAGCGAAATGGGGGCCGGCATCAGCTCCGGGGTTTCGTTGGAGGCGTATCCGAACATCATGCCCTGGTCGCCTGCTCCGCCGGTGTCGACACCCTGGGAGATATCTCCGGACTGCTTGTTGATGGTGGAGATGACGGCGCAGGTGTTGGAGTCGAAGCCGTAGAGAGCGTTGTCGTAGCCGATGGAGGCGACAACACCGCGGACAAGGTTCTGGAAATCGACGTAGGCCTTGGTTGTGATTTCGCCGGCGATTACCACCAGGCCCGTGCAGGTTAGGGTTTCGGCGGCGACGCGGCTGTAGGGGTCCTGCTCCAGGCAGGCGTCCAGAATGGCGTCGGAGACCTGGTCGGCAATCTTGTCCGGGTGTCCTTCGGTGACTGATTCAGAGGTAAATAAGAAACGGTCGCTCAAATGCGGTCTCCTGCCCATTGAAGGGATCTAGATTGGTGGCCTGCCGCGATGACTGCCGCGCTGCTGATGAGCGGTGGCGGAGAGTGAGAGAATTCTCTCCGGCATCGGTGAGACACGCCTGCACCTCCGGGCCGAAGCCTGTGGGTACGTTTCTAATGGTAACCGGGACGGGGGGCGGAGGGCAAAGACTATCAGCGAATGGGGAGTACTTTGGTTCGAGGGGGGATGCAGGGCCGGTGAACCGAAAGCGCGGCTGCGGCGGGAATCAGCGGCTGAACCAGGAGTGGACCTGGGAGGCGAGCCATTGGAACCACGCAACTACTGCGTGGGAGATGGCGCGGGCGCCGCCCATGGGTAACACGGTGGGCCACCATCCGGCGCGGAGGCCGTAATAGCGCACCACGAAGTACCCAACGACCCCGACCACGAACAGCAAAAGGATGGCGCCAACCCAGCGAAGGCGGATTTCGGCCTGGTTGTGGCGCAGAATGCGGGCTTTGCCCACGTTGGAGGCGAAGGATGCCCAGCCGCGATCATCGTCGATGGACTGGCCGGAGGCGACGTATGCCTTGAGGAAGCGCTCGGTCCAGTCCCGCTGGTCAAGGCCGACGGCTCCCGCGTAGCCGCGGATGATGCCCTTGTTCAGAATGCCGCCGGGAAGCAGACGGAAAGTCTCCTGCTCCAGCGCCAGCAGATGGCGTTGGCTGATCTTTGTGACGGCGGTGATTTCTTCCAACGCAATGCCGCGGGTGAGCCGCTCCATGCGCAGGTCTTCTCCAAAGTTTCCCATCGCAGCCCAGAAAAACCCTACAGAACCCGAGGAGTTTTCCACTTTCACAATAAATCGGGTTCCAACGTGAGTCAAAGCGATTTCGACGATTTTTGATACATTCTGAAACATTTTGGGCCGATTGCCGGCTTTGGGCGTTGTTTCTCAACTACTCAACATGGCTTGCGGGGCTGGCTGCGCCAAGGAGGGTGACGGATTGGCTTTCGGGGTGCGGCAAGCCCAGCCGGAAACAAAAAGGTCCGGGGCTGAAGCCCAATCGCTTCGGGCCTGGTTTCGGGGGCATGAATGCCCCCCGCTCCCTCCGAAAGTGCAAACGACACCATCAGCAGGTTCCTCTCTTGCCAGATCGTGTTGAGGGGTTGGGGCGCGCTCACCCTGGATTGGCGGGGTGCGGAGGATGGGGTTGGAGCGCGGGCTGGTACCCTGAATGCGAGGGCGATCGGCTTCGTTCCGGCTCTCACTGGTGATTGGAGCCAGATCTGAAAAAAATGAACAAGCTCATCTTTGCCAACCTCGTACACCGGCCGTTGCGGTCGATTATCAGCGTGCTGGCGGTGGCCATTGAAGTCATCATGATTCTGTCGATCGTGGGCGTCTTCATGGGCATGCTGGACGACCAGAAAGAACGGACCAACGGAATTGGCGCGGACCTGATGCTGCGCCCGTCTCATGCCAGCGAGATGAATGGGGTGGGGGGCGCGCCGATGCCGATCAAGAACATCGATGCGATCCGCCCGTTGCCGCATGTGGTGGTGGCGTCGCCTGTGATCATGACCACTTCGACCGTGGGAACGATCGAGATTCTATATGGCATCGACTACCCCAGCTTCAATGCGCTGAAGCCCTTTGTGTTTCTGTCGGGCGGCCCGTTCAAAGAGAAATACGACATCATCATCGACGACGTTCTCGCGCAAACCAAGGGCGGATTGCATGTGGGCGACACGCTGACGGTGATGAACCAGCCCTTCAGGATCTGCGGCATTGTGGAGCACGGCAAAGGCGGGCGCAAGCTGCTGCCCATCGCCACCATGGGTGAGATGATGGGCGCCGAGGGCAAAGCCACACTGTTCTATATCAAGGTGGACGAACCGGCCAATGAGAACCAGGTGATCGAGGAGATCCACGCGACGCGCGGCCTGGAAGACTACCCGATGCAGACCATGGAAGACTGGAATTCGATGATGACGCCGGCGCGGCTTCCCGGATTTAATATCGCGCTGTATGTGGTTACCTGCATCGCGGTTATAGTGGGATTTCTGGTGATCTTCCAATCGATGTATACGGCGGTGCTGGAGCGGACGCGGGAGATTGGAATTCTGAAGTCGATGGGGGCTTCGAAGGGGACGATTGTCGGAGTGGTGCTTCGCGAAACGGCTGTGATGGCCGTGGGGGGAGTGCTGGTAGGAATTGTGGGCGTCTTCGGCGTGAGAATCCTTCTGGGGCATGTTTTTCCCACATTGCATTTTGAGATTAGTGGCGAGTGGGTGGTGCGGGGAGCGGTGATCGCGTTTGTTGGCTCGGTGTGCGGCGCTCTTTATCCAGCGTGGATGGCGGCGCGGAAGGATGCAATCGACGCGCTGGCTTACGAGTAGGGTTGCGACGGTGCTGACGGGATGCGGCTGGTTCGGGTTATGATGTTGGAAACTGCCGGGAAAACGCGGAGTATCGGATGGCCACAACAACACAAATCGCACTCAACGAGTACCTCCAGGCGACCTACCACCCGGACCGGGAGTATGTTGACGGGGAGTTGCAGGAGCGTAACGTGGGTAAGTCGGAACATGCACGGGTGCAGGCGCTGTTGGCGATTTGGTTTGGAATGCACGAAAAGGATTGGAATATCCTCGTTACCACCGAACAAAGGATGCAGGTTTCGGCGGACCGCGTTCGCATTCCCGATGTTACGCTGGTGCGTCCGGGCGGCCTGAGTGAGGACGTTCTGTCGACGCCGCCATTGTGCGTGATTGAGATTCTTTCCGCCGACGATACATATTCAAGGACATGGGAGAAAGCGCAGGACTACAGGCGAATGGGCATTGAGAATATCTGGCTCATCGACCCGGGAATCCGCAACGGCCAGGCATCGACAGTCAACGGATGGCGGGATACGCTGGAGCTCGACATTCCGGGAACCCCGATCCATTTGAGCCTGGTGGAACTCTTTCGCAGTCTTGACCAATCCCGAACGGCGTAGACGAACCGGCTCAGCAGCATTTCTTGCGCAATGCAACGAAAGTCGAGTTAAACACTCGGTCGAATTGTAACTATCTTGTCACAGGAGCCGATTCACTATTTTGACAAAGAAGTTACAATTCCGGAGCCCGACTCGATGCTAGACTGCTCCTGACACTGAATCGCTTTACTTCACGGGAAATATTGCCTGGTACAGCCCACCCAAGGGTAGTTGCAGAGGTTTGGCCATGAGGGAAGATGGAACCTCGTCGGTCATGAATGTGCGCGAATCCGCACATACTCAAATCCAAACCAAATAAATCATTGAATCCATAAGATTCCTCTTTGGTACTCGACGTTTCTGTTGAGTATCGTTCGGCCTTGTCAATCATAAGTTTCTTCCTCTTGGTTATCTCCGCAAGGCGGAGGTACACGTGGGGAAAAACCGGCTCGGCAAATTGACTGTTCAGGAGCGTCCTTTGAAGATTGCAAGAAAGAAGCTTCCCTCTTTGATCCAGGCCCTGCGTAAAGGGGTCACGATCGGTGTCTCAGCCTCAGCCCTTTTGATTGTTGCCACTTCAGCATCCGCAGATAGTCTGGTTCTCAACGGCAGCTTTGAGCAAAACGGCGGAGCTGGCCAAATCAACTTCAACACCTTTGCCACGGATTGGACCGTACCAGGCAATGCCGGTACGTCTTATACCTTCCTCTACGCTCCGGGAACCGCGGACATTCTCGGTGTGACATCGGGAGTATATGGCGATAACCCGCTCTGGGGCCCAAACGACGGATCGGCCAATGATCTGCCGGCCACCAGCCCAGACGGCGGCTACTTCGCAGCCTCGGACGCGGACTTCCAGCAATCGCCGATCCAGCAGACGATTAACGGTCTGACGGCCGGCGACACGTATGCGGTCGGCTTCTGGTTTGCGGCGTCGCAACAGTACAGCTTTGGCGGATCCACCGACTCCTTGTGGCAGGTCAGCTTCGGGAGCCAGACCCAGTCGACTCCCGACATGTCAATCCCCGCCGAAGGCTTCTCCGGCTGGCAGTACCAGACCTTCGACTTCACCGCGGACAACGCCAGCGACCTGCTCTCATTCTTCGCCAGTAATGGCCAGGGCGGCGGCGCGCCTCCCTTTGCGCTTCTGGACGGTGTGTCAGTCAACCAGGTAACCGCGACTCCGGAACCGGGAAGCTTGCCTCTGCTGTTCACCGGCCTGATGTGCGGAATTGGCGCTCTGTGGACAAGGAAGCGGAGGAAGCCATTGACGAGGGGTTAGCTAAACCACAGCCGTTCGATGACCGATTCTTGAGGGAGCGCCTTGCAAAAGGCGCTGCCTCACTCGGATCTTTCGGCTTTTCGAATTGAATTGGCGTGGAGATCCTTTGTCCAATGCGGATGCATACGGTCGCACGGACATCTTCGCGCCAAGGTTAGGTTCCCGCGAAGGTCAGGCGGCCATTGCGTGAATGAGAACTTTCTGGGATAGAAATGTGCAAAAAATTGCATACGCTCATTTTTCAACTGCGTATGTGACCGAAATCACAGTGATTTGCTTTGGCACTTTACGTGCATTACAATGGTCAATCGGCCTGGTCCACAATGAGTTCCTTCCCCTTGGTTTCTTAGCTTTTCATGGGCGTGGAACACAAGGCATGACTCGGCAATATAACTCTATAAGGAGCGTCAGGTGAACACTGCAAGAATAAATCGCGGGGCGTCGGCACGGATTCTGCGTGAAGCAGTTCTGATCGGTTTCTCAACCACGGGCCTTTTGGTGTTGGCCACCTCGGCACATGCGGATAATCTGGTAGTCAACGGCAGCTTTGAGACAACAACGAACGGCGCAGGCCAATTGGGTTTCAACACCGACGCCACGGGTTGGACGGTGCAGACGCCCCCTTCCAGTTATATCTTTCTCTTCACGCCCGGAATCGCGGACACGGGGAGTGCGCCTACCGGCCAATATGGCCAAAATCCACTCTGGGGCCCTGGTAACGGGTCGAACAACGGCCTGACCGCCACCAGTCCCGACGGGGGTAATTTTATCGCGATGGACGCCGATTTCCAGACCTCCGCGATCACGCAAACCATTTCCGGCCTGACCGACGGCGATTCCTACGCGGTCAATTTCTGGTGGGCAGCCGCCCAACAGTACAACTTCTTTGGCCCGACCCAACAGAACATCACTGTTGGCCTGGGAAGCCAAACCCAGACCACGTCCACATACAGCCTTCCCAGCGAGGGCTTCTCCGGCTGGATGTACCAGACATTCGACTTCACGGCGGATGGCAGCAGCGACGTGCTCTCGTTCCTTGCCGGCGGCAGCCCGGCGGTTCCGCCGTTCACCCTGCTCGACGGCGTCTCGATGAATGTGGCGCCCACGCCGGAGCCGGGCTCTCTGCCTCTGCTCTTTACGGGCCTGATGGGCGGTCTGGCTGTTCTGAGATCGAAGAAGTGGCTCAAGCGCTGATCGGAATACAACGCTCCACAGCAAAGCGAGGTAGCGCCGAACCGTAGGCGCTACCTCGTTTTCGTCTTTCGCGTTTAGAATCGACCATAAACATGGAATTCCTCTTACAACAAATCAGGGAACTACCCACATGGATGGTGGAGATTGTCCGCCTGGGCCTGTGGTATTTGCTGCTCCTGATTATCTTCGTTCCCCTGGAAAAGCTGTTCGCGCTTCATCCGCAGCATATTTTCCGTAAATCTATCCTCGTGGATCTGGGTTATTTCTTCCTGAACGGGGTTCTGCCCAAGGCATTGCTGGTCTTTCCCGTGGCTGGCGTCGCCTGGGTCATGCATCGGCTGATCCCCGGCAGCGTCCACGAATGGACAGCAGGCCTGCCGCTGGGCGCGCGCCTGGCGGCCGCATTGGTGATTGGGGAATTCGGATTTTACTGGGGGCATCGCTGGACCCATGAAATCCCGCTGCTATGGCGCTTCCATTCCATCCATCACAGCGCGGAGCAGATGGACTGGATCGTTGGTACCCGCGGCCATCCGCTGGATTTAGCCTTCACCCGCCTCTGCGGAATTGTCCCCTTGTATGCCGTGGGCCTTGCCCAACCGGCAGCCGGCGGGCAACTGGACGTGATGCCTTTGTTCTTGTTGCTCGTTGGCACCATGTGGGGCTTCTTTATCCACGCCAATCTGCGTTGGCGATTCGGCTGGCTGGGCGTATTGATATCGACGCCCGCGTTTCACCACTGGCATCACACCAACGACGAGCATATCGACAAGAACTACGCCTCGATGCTGCCCATTATGGATATACTCTTCGGCTCCTGGTATATGCCGAAAAAGCAGTGGCCGCCAAAGTACGGGATTGACGCTGCGACGGCTCCGAGCCTGTCAGGTCAACTGCTGCAACCTTTCCTGCCACGCGACAAGGACGATCTTCGAGAAACGATGGACGAGGCTGAAAGCAAGCCTGTGTGAACTGCGCAGGCACGTTATACTCGAAGCATCTCCTTTGAGGCGTATTCATTCCATTTCCGCAAACTTTCCGAGTGCGGGAAAGATGAGTCCGGGATCGTCTCATGCAAGGGTCCACTGTGAGGGGCAACCGTAGTTGACGATTTCAACCAAGCGCTGGATTTATGGGATTTGGCTGGTCCTGATAGCCGGATTCGCGGCGCTCCATGCCCTGCACCTGAGGGCCGATTTTCCCAACCACACACAGTGGATTATCGACGGGGCGAAATACACCGATGAAGGCTGGTATGGGAACGCGGCCATACGGGCTCATCTTTTCGGCAACTGGTATGTGCCCGGAGACTTCAATCCTGCGCCGGCGGTACCGGTGTGGCCGTTTCTGGAGTGGTTGCTGTTCTGTGTTACCGGGGTCTCAATTGTGGCAGCGCGAGGCCTGGCGATTGCGTTCTTCTTTTGCAATCTGGGGTTGACCTACCTGTTACTTCGATCAAGAAGTGCGCGCTGGACGGCGCTGCTTGCCTTGACGCTGCTGGTTACCAGTCCTTTTCTTTATGCATTCAGCAGGCTGGCGATTCTCGAGCCTATGTTGACGGCGCTGACGCTGGCAGCATTGAACCTGTCCATTCGCCTGCCCAGGTTGCGTCGACCGGTGGTGTCGTCGGTGTGGGTTGGCCTGCTATTCACCGGGATGATGCTTACCAAGACGACCGCCATTTTCCTGCTTCCGGCTATGGGATGGGCCGTTGTGTTGCCGCTTTGGCAGAACCGCAAGCTTGCCTTGCGCTGCGCTATCGCGGCGACCAGCTCGTTTGCTGTCACATTCGGAGCGTGGATGGCGCTGGTGGCCGGCCTGGGCTTGCTTGGCGACTACAAGTACTTTTTTCACGTGAACCATTACACCAAGCCGCCGGAGTTCTATTGGCCGCTGGTGAGTCTGTGGTGGTCTTTCCACGGTGGATTATGGGTGGATTGGATCCTGATTCCGCTGGCGGGCCTCGTGGTGGTGGGCGCGGCCGCGGGGGCCTTGATGGCTGGCCGGGGCTCAAGCGAAGGCAGCCGGTGGGGCGGGAAGCTTGTCATTGACCCTGTGTTTGGAGCCTCGGTGCTGGCCGTGGCCGGCTACATATTCTTCATGACGATGCAGAACCATCCGCAGCCGCGCTACTTTGCGGTGGTGGCGTTCTTCGGCTTCATGTTGGTGGCGCAAGGGGCTGAAGCCCTGCTGGGGGAAGCAAAAGGCCCGCGCCTGCTGGGCTGGGCGGTGATCGCCCTGGCCGCTGTGGCGGCGGGCTTCAACGGATTTCAGACTTTCGAGTACGCCACGCACCCCGAGTACACATTTGTGACCGCGATTCACCGGCTCGCTCATTACGTCGATACCCATCCCAATGGCAACCGGCTGCTGGTTTCCATCAGCGGCGACGATATTTCCCTGATTTCGCACCTTCCTTCGTTGTGCGACGATTTTGGAACGCAGGACCTGAATGACAGGATGTTCGTCTATAAACCGGGCTGGTATTCCACATGGAATGTGATCGATCCGGATACATTGGTCGATATACATCAGAACTATTCGCTGGAACAGGTTGCAAGCTGGCCGGCGTTCGACGATCCGAAGCGTAACTTGCTTGTACTGTTCAAGTTGCACCCGCTTCCCAGGGGACTGGAACGCGACCCTCTACAGCAAGACCTGACAGAGCCACTGCCCGGCGACAAGATCGAAATTCCCGTGGACTAGGCGCTCGCTTGAGGTGTTCTGGAACTCTGTGACTGCAATCACTCGACATTGGTCAATGTGGATGATACGCTTCCCGTGGCTTTTCCCCACTGTTCCGGGAGGTCGCCTACTCTGGGGTCGTTCTTGAAAACGGCTTCAAACCATAGTCTGGGAGGACATGTGACAGTAACGAATTGGGTGGTGTTTTTTCTGGGCATGAGCGCACTTTCGCTCTTCGTGGCCTTTCTGTTCGAACGACAGGTCATCGGCTCCGACACTGGAATTTCGACGATGAAGCAGATTGCAGCGGCGATCAAGCAAGGCGCCGAGTCGTTTCTGAAGCGCAAATACAAAACCGTGGCGACCGCCGTTGCCATGGGCCTGCTGCTTCCCACTTTCGCCAGCGCGCAAGAACATGCGGGCGGAGGCGAAGCCAACCTGGTATTGCCGGATTTGTCGACTGTTAGTTTCTTCGGCATGAACGGGCATGCCCTGCTGATGATCGGGTTACTCGCCTGCGTCGGCGGCCTGTTGTTCGGCCTGGCGATCTTTGTGCAGTTGAAGAACGCGCCGGTGCATCGCAGCATGCTCGAGATCTCAGAACTGATCTATGAAACCTGCAAGACCTATCTAATTACGCAGGGCAAGTTCATCATGCTGCTCTGGGTTTTCATCGCGGTCATCATTTCGATGTACTTTGGGTGGCTTGCCCCGGTGCCCGGAAAATCGATCGCGGTCACGCTGCCCATCATTCTGTTGTTTTCGCTGGTCGGCATCGCGGGCAGCTACGGCGTTGCGTGGTTCGGCATCCGCGTCAATACCTTTGCCAACTCACGGACTGCCTTTGCCGGGTTGCGCGGCAAGCCATATCCGATCATGGCGATTCCGCTGAAGGCCGGCATGAGCATCGGGATGTTGCTTATCTCGGTTGAACTTCTCATCATGCTGTTCATCCTTTTGTTCATCCCGCGCGATTATGCCGGCCCATGCTTCATCGGCTTCGCCATTGGCGAGAGTCTCGGCGCAGCGGCCCTGCGTATCGCCGGCGGCATCTTCACCAAGATCGCCGACATCGGCGCCGACCTGATGAAGATCGTGTTCAAGATCAAGGAAGACGATGCCCGCAACCCCGGCGTCATCGCGGATTGCACAGGCGACAACGCGGGCGACTCGGTTGGCCCCAGCGCCGACGGCTTCGAAACCTACGGCGTCACTGGCGTGGCCTTGATCACCTTCATCCTGCTGGCCGTCAAGGACCCCACCATCCAGGCGCAACTGCTGGTATGGATTTTCGTCATGCGCGTGGGAATGCTGTTTTCAAGCGCAGGAGCATACTTCCTGAATACCGCCATCGCCAGCGCGAAGTACAAAGATGCCGACGAAATGGACTTCGAAACACCGTTGACTTCGCTGGTATGGATCACGTCAATCGTCTCCATCATCCTCACTTACATCGTCTCGTATGCCATGCTCCTAAATCTAGGCGACGGAACCCTCTGGTGGAAGCTGGCTTCGATCATTTCGTGCGGAACGCTGGCCGGCGCGCTGATTCCGGAACTGGTCAAGGTCTTCACTTCGACCAAATCCACTCACGTCAAGGAAGTGGTCAAATCCGCGCAGGAAGGCGGAGCTTCCCTTGGGATCCTTTCGGGATTCGTGGCCGGCAACTTCTCGGCCTACTGGCTTGGACTGAGCATGGTCTCCCTCATGGGACTGGGCTATTACTTCAGTTTGGGCATACCGGATTCGCACAACAATCCGGCGGGCATGATGCTGGCTCCAGCCGTCTTCGCCTTTGGTCTCGTGGCCTTTGGCTTCCTGGGTATGGGCCCGGTTACCATCGCCGTCGATTCCTACGGGCCGGTCACCGACAATGCTCAGTCCGTCTATGAGCTATCGCTGATCGAAGACGTTCCCAATATCGAAGCTGAGTTGAAGAAGGACTACGGCATCGTTGCGAAGTTCGAACGCGCAAAACACCTGCTGGAAGCCAACGATGGAGCCGGCAATACATTCAAGGCCACGGCAAAGCCGGTGCTCATCGGCACCGCCGTGGTGGGCGCAACCACCATGACTTTCTCCATCATCATGGCCCTGACCCACGGCCTGACGGACAACGTGGATAAACTCTCCCTGCTGCACGCGCCCTTCATGCTCGGCTTGATCTGCGGTGGAGCAGTGATCTTCTGGTTCGCGGGTGCTTCCACACAGGCGGTCTCCACCGGCGCCTACCGCGCGGTTGAGTTCATCAAGGCGAACATTCACCTGGAAGGCGCGGAGAAGGCGTCGGTGGCAGACAGCAAGAAGGTGGTTGAGATATGCACGAAGTACGCGCAGAAGGGCATGTTCAACATCTTCCTGGCCGTCTTCTTCTCGACGCTTGCGTTCGCGTTCATGGAGCCGTTCCTGTTTATCGGCTACCTGTTCTCGATTGCGATTTTCGGTCTGTATGAGGCCATCTTCATGGCCAATGCCGGCGGCGCATGGGATAACGCCAAGAAGATCGTCGAAGTGGACATGAAGCAGAAAGGCACACCTCTGCACGACGCAACCGTAATTGGAGACACCGTCGGCGATCCGTTCAAAGACACCTCGTCGGTGGCAATGAACCCGGTTATCAAGTTCACAACCTTGTTCGGATTACTTGCCGTCGAGCTTGCCGTGACGCTGACTGCGAACAATCCGATGCTCACGCACGTGCTGGCAGTCGCGTTCTTCCTGGTGTCGGTGTTCTTCGTACACAAATCGTTCTACGGCATGAGGATTGAGTCCAAAGGATAGCAACGGATTCAAGTCCTCGAAACTACAGAAAACGCCGCCTGAAGCTGGGCGGCGTTTTTTCTTGCGCGCACAATGGCGGAAGCCGGTTATCAACCGATGAAGGTCACTTTATTCCCTGGCGTCGAATAAAGTTTAATAATTGTATGCATAAGGTAACAAAACGGATTTGAAGCTTTACACCTGCGTAGTCCTCAGCTAGGCTCCATACATTCCCTAATTCGCCGGGCAAATTCGTTTCCTGAATTTCCGAAAACCAGGAGGCAACTGGCCGAGAGACGTGAGCGCCCTGATTTGCGCGTAGGTGCGTCGCCTCGGGGCACGGCGAAGAGCGGACTAGAAGAATTGGGACCCAACGAGGAGGTCATTTTGGCTACCGGCAACTTCAATCTTACCCGCAACACAAGTGGTGACTGGCAAGGAAAGACAGGCAATATGGTCAAGGTCAAAGTCGTTCCGGTTGGAGCCAGCCCGATTACCATTTCCGATGCGTATTACAACGCTGTCAAAGTAACGAAAGTCGCGGCGGACACGGCAACTGTGAGCGTGATCGCCGCAGCCAACGACCTCCGAGTCTCGATCCAGCCGATGGCAATTCCGCCGGTTGTCTGGAGCCTGGTTGAGGTTGGCGCGGATGGAACACCGCAGGTACTGGATACCGTGAATGAGTTTCTGCCGGCCCAGAATCCCTTCGGCACGGCAATCAGGATCATAGGAGTTTGACAATGAGAATCGATAAGGGAACTGCTTTGCTTGCATTGGTTCTCCCCTATGCTTCTGTTCTATGCGCGCAAACTCCGCAGCCTCAACCCGGCCCCTCAACAGCGGTAACGCAGGGATCGACGGCCGCGCCCCCCACCGTGCAAGACTTATTGAAAAAGTGCCAGGAGGAATCCAATGGCCAACCTGCATATGAGTATTGCAACTACATCGCGATACTGATTTTTAGGAATGGCGAGAATGAAAACGCTCTCTCAGCATTGGTCAATCTCACTCCGGACGATGTTGCGCTGACAAACGCATATTCCATCTATCAAGTGAACAAGATATCGTCGGAAGTTGACCAGAAGGTAGCTACCAATCGTGGCCAGACCAAGCAAGTCGGATCTCCTGCCGCGAGCACAGGATCGACCAGCCTGGTTGCGAAGGCTGCCGCCACGAACTTGTTTGCAGTTGCTGTTGAGTCTGGCGCTCTAACCCAGACTCAGTCTGGCAACACGATCGCCTTGCAGGCAAATCCCGCAAGCCTTTTTCGAGATGCGTACTTGCACACCCCGCAACTGTCCTACCTGCCACAGGGAGGTTCCATTTTGGAGAACTTTACTGTCTCGGCCGGTATTGCCGCCAACGCCAACAGCACCACCAGTGTGCCCGCAACCGGGTCTGCGACATCTTCGCCTGTGAATACGGCAACGGTACTGTTGAATTCAAGTGCTACAAAGCTGTCGTCTCTTACCGTGAACTATGAATTCAACAAGCTGACCCAGCACAGTATTGACAAGTATCTGGAGAAATACAACAGCAATCATCCCGATGCGAAAAAGACTCACCTGTTTGTGCAGCCCGATCCGAAAACATCGCCGGTAGCCCATCAGGCGAGCGCCATTTTTACCAAGGACCTGGTTATTCAACCCGATAAAATCCCTGCGGACTGTAATCGAGCCTCGTATACCGCAATCGCATTGGAAAAGGGCGATCCGGAAGCGATAACAAAGGATGCGGTAAATCATTTCAACAGTTGCTTCACACAAGAGGTGGATGCCGTCACTGCGGATCCGAACGTGCAGAACAAGCTGGATGCCGACTGGGCAGCCTACAACCAGGCATTACTGGCCGATATTGCTTCCATACAGAAATCGCTCAAGAACCAAATCTCGGGATGGGATCTGGCTGCTCAGTATGTCTTTAACAAGCCAGTCAACCAGCCGGAGACACACGACTTCCGCCTGATTGGCAGCGGCGACATCAACAAAAGCGCAGGCTCGGCCTGGACTGTGAATGGGGCGGCATCGATCTATCAGGACTTACCCTCCGGCGCGCAGTATGGCCGCCTGAAAGATGCGCAGTTCTCCGGGGAACTGGACAAGAGTTGGGGAACGGGATCATCCGCGCCAGTGATTGCCCTAGCTGGCTACGGGCAGTACCAGAGCAAGCCTTCGGTGCTGAATATTACTGCTTCCAGCGTTCCCAGCGGGATCACTTTGCCGGCAAATCCGCAAGTATTCCTGGCGGGAACGCAAGGGTGGCTGGGAGTGATTCAGGTCAAGACGACCGTGCGCGTGGCTGGTTCTCAGATTCCTATAGCGGTTAAGTGGTCCAATAAGCCGGACCTGCTGGGCAAGAGCAAGCTGGGCGCGCAATTCGGTTTAAACTACGATTTTTCGCAGTTAAAGCAGCTTATTGGGCAGGGCTCTTCTGGCAATTGAGCGGGGTGATCTGGCGGCCCTCCCTGTCGAAGTTCTCTGGCGCCAACCACGTCTCGAAGGCTTGCTTTCTTGCGGGCCAATCGTGGTCCAGCATGGCGAACCACGCGGTATCGCGGCTTTGCCCTTTTACCACCATGTGCTGGCGGAAGATGCCTTCGAAGGTGAACCCGAGGCGCTCGGCGGCGCGGCGGCTGGCCAGATTCAGCGCGTTGCACTTCCACTCATAGCGGCGGTAGCCCAGGTGGTCGAAGACGTGGCTGGCCATCAGGTACATGGCCTCGGTGGCGGCGGCGGTGCGCTGCAGGGACGGCGAAAACAGAACGTTGCCCACTTCGACGACCCCGTGCGCGGGCTTGATGCGCATGTAGCTGGCCCATCCTGCCGCTCGGCCACCCGGCGGTCCATGGCCTGTCCGCAGGGAGTCAGGATCTCCCGTTTCGGCCGGCACAATGGCCAGCAGCACGGCGCTCTCAGCCTGCCGCCAGCGCTCTAGTGCTTCCATCATCGCGGTTTCGTTTGCGTAAGGCCCTGCCGCCAGCCATGCCCAAAGCTCGTCGTGGCCTCGCACGGCTTCCCACAGCGCCCCGGCGTGGCGCTCGGCGTTTGCGGGTTCAAGGGTCACATTGCGGCCCCGCAGAGTGACCGGACCTGGCCTTGGCGGAGGCTTCCAGTCTAGTTGGGTTGGTGTGGAGTCGGTCACAGAGACAGATTACCAGCCGAGGCGAAAGGGAGGACTACCGCTTCGCGCCGAAATGCCGGCCTTCCTTAATTTGCATTTCGCTCAAGTGCCGTCTATCATCTTTTTATGGTTGGTGTACCCTGTTGTCGCCGCTGTACGCTGCTTCGCGCGCGCAGGTGACTTGGGTCCGATAAACCGATCAAGATTCTAGGTCCCCGAACGCCCGCGACGCAGCCATGCTGCCGCGGGTTTTCTCATTCTACCGAAAAGGAAAAAATGACTCCAACTGTCCAGGAAAAAGAGACAAAGGCCCAGCGTGCCGAGCGCCTCAAGCGCGAAAAAGATCCGTGGAAGGCCTTTGACGACGTTCGTGCCTTTGCGCGCGAGGGCCGCTCGAGCGTAGTTCCCGAGTGGGCCTCCTACTACTTCAAATGGTGGGGCATCTACACGCAAGGCGACGGCATTGGCGCAACCGGCGGCAAAGGCGGCGAGGGGCTGGCATCCGAGTACTTCATGATGCGCATCGCCATCCCCAACGGCATCCTCTCCTCCAGCCAGCTTCGCGTCATCGGCAACCTTACGCGTAAATATGCGCGCAACCTTGCCGACATTACAGTCCGTCAGGCCATCCAGCTTCATTGGCTCACCATCGAATCGCTCCCCGAGGTGGTGGACGCGCTCAACGCCGTGGGACTGTCGCCGGCAGGGGCCTGCGGGGACGTGGTGCGCAACGTAACCGGCTGCCCGCTGGCCGGAGTCGCGGGCGATGAGCTGATCGACGCCTCGCCGCTGGCCCTGGAAGTGGCTCATCTGCTCAACGGGAATTCGGAGTTCTTCAACCTGCCTCGCAAGTTCAAAATCTCCGTCACCGGTTGCGAGTCCTGGTGCTCCAACCCGGAGATCAACGACATTGGCCTCACGGCCGTAAAGCGCGATGGCGAAGTGGGGTACGCACTGCGTGTGGGAGGCGGCCTATCCGCCGACCCGCATCTTGCCGTTCGCCTTGACGCGTTCATTCTGCCGCATCAGGCCGTCCGCGTAGTTCGCGCGGTAGTTGAGATTTTCCGCGACCAGCAGGGCCTGCGCGAAAGCCGCGACCGCGCCCGCCTCAAGCACCTCTTCCTGAGAGAGGGTTGGACGGCCGAAAGCTTCCTGGCCGAACTCCAATCCCGGCTCGACTTCACGCTGCTGCCCGGCGTGGCGGAGCATATCCCCGACGACGTTTTCCGCGACCACGTAGGCGTTCATCCACAGCGCCAGCCCGGACTCAGCTATGTCGGCGCTTCGATCCTCCGCGGCCGGCTGACCGGAGAGCAGCTAGAAGCTGCCGCCGATCTAGCCGAACGATTCGGAAGCAGCTCCCTCAGAACCACCGTCTCCCAGAATCTGATCTTTATCGACATCCCCAACAGCAAGGCCGTCGAATTGGTCCATGAACTCGGGCTGCTCGGGCTGCAGGTGGAAGGGTCAATGTTCTGGCGCGGCGCCATCGCCTGCACCGGCACTGAGTTCTGCAAGCTTGCAATCAGCGAGACCAAGGCTTTCACGCGCTGGCTTGTGGACGAACTCGAAGAACGCCTGCCGGGATTCGACCAGCAACTGAAGCTGAATGTAACCGGCTGCCCAAACAGTTGCGGCCAGCACTGGGTGGCCGACATCGGGATCGAAGGCAAGAAGATCAAGCACAACGGGCAGCTCACCGATGCCTTCTACTTCTGCCTTGGAGGAGCGGTGGGGCTGAACGCGGCCATCGCTCGCCCGGTTGGCTTTCGCTGCCCTGCTCCGCTGGTGCCGGACGCCATTGAACGCCTGCTGCGCCATTACCTGGCCGACCGGCAGCCCGGGGAGAACCTCCGCGCCTGGTTCAGCCGCTACCCCAACGACGAACTCCGCGCCTATCTCGCCGGCGAAGTTCTGGCCCCGGTTGAGCGAGATGTGCCCGCAGGCCGAGTGCCGCACGGAGTAGCCGATTGACGAGTAAACAGGAACAACCCGTGAGCATGTTGCCGATCTTCCTGAAACTCCACGACCGCCGCTGCCTGCTGGTGGGTGCTGGCAACGTTGGGTTGGACAAAATTGGAAGCCTGCTCAAGACCGGCCTTCAACTGCGCGTGGTTGCTCCGGAAGCACACCCCGAAGTGAGGCGGTTAGCCCATGAAGGCAAGCTCGAATGGGTTCAGCGCGCGTTTGAGCCTTCCGACCTCGACGGCAATTTCCTGGTCATAGCCGCCACCGATTCGCCCGCAGTGAACACAGCCGTCTATCGGGGTTCTGTCGAGCGTAACATCCTGTGCAACAGCGTTGACGACATTCCCAATTGCGATTTTTTCTTCGGTTCGGTAGTCAGCCGCGGCGACTTACAAATTGCTATTTCCACTGCGGGACAAAGCCCCGCTGTTGCGCAGCGCCTGCGCCGCGAAATCGACGAGCAGTTGCCGGAAGACCTCGGCCCGTGGCTACAGAATCTGGGCCAACTCAGGCGCGAAGTTCTCGAAACGCAACCCAGCGGTGAGGACCGCAAACTCCTGCTGCATCGTTTGGCCCAGCGACCTGTGTGCGAGTCTGCATTCTGCCCATCGCGACAACTGGCTCAATTGAATCTATCCGCATCGGCCCCAAAAGCTGACATTTCAAACGGCACGGTCTACCTCGTCGGCGCGGGTCCCGGCGACCCCGATCTGCTCACGGTCAAAGCGCTGCGCCTCATTCAGACGGCCGACGTGATCCTCCATGACGATCTTGTTCCGCAGACGATTCTCTCGCTCGCCGCTCCAGGCGCCGAAATCGTCAATGTGGGTAAGCGCTGCGGCACAAAGACTATTTCGCAAGATGAAATCAACGCGCTGATGATCGAACACGCTCGCAACCTGCGCAGCGTGGTTCGCCTCAAGAGCGGCGACCCGCTCATCTTCGGCCGCGCAGCCGAAGAGATGGCATCGTTGAGGGAAGCAGGCGTATCTTTTGAGGTCGTCTCCGGAGTCACCGCGGCCCTGGCCGCAGCCGCGGCCATTGGCTGCTCGCTTACCGACCGCAACAGCGCGTCGAATGTGATCTTCTCAACCGGCCATCACGCAAGTTCGCACAATCAGTCGCCGCTGCCGGAACTGGAAGACGCAACCCGCGTGGTCTACATGCCCGGTCGTGACCTGCATCTGCTTGCGCAGGAATGGCTGCAGCAAGGCCTGCCGCCGGACTTCCCCTGTGCTGTCGTCTCCCACGCGGCTCAGCCCGGCCAGCAAGTCCGATGTTCCACGCTCGCCGCCCTCGGCGACGCCGAATCTACTCTCGCTCCCAGCTTGCTGATCGCAGGCTGGGCCGTACGAGAGATAGCTGCCGCGAATCAACTAGCGGCAATCGGCGTTTCAGTTACTGACTGAGAACCAAATTACTCCGTAGGAGAAACACCATTTCCAGGACCAATTCTGCGCCCCGGCGCGGCATCTCGCTTGACGTCTGCGCCGTCGCGCTCGCGCTTGCTTCTGCGCCCAAACCTGGTTCCGCAAATGAATTGGTGATTGCAATAAAAATCGACGTTGGGCTTTAGCGGCAGCGCTGGCGCACACGTTCCGCATCCCCTTTAAACCGGGGCGCTGCTTAATGTTTTGGCCTGTCTCCTCTGCTGGAATTCGTCCCAGACAGACCGCAGGTCAAAGACGAAATACGACTCGACACACAGCATTGCCAGTCCGGCCGCCGCAACCGCCCCGACGACGATCAGGGAGCGCTGTTGCGCGAAATGAACAAGTCCAAGGCATATCGGCAGTGAGATCAGCATTACAAGCCAGAGCTTGATCACCGGAATCAGACTAATCGAAGGATCGTTGTCGAACAGCCTCTTGTTTTCATGATAAATAAGCCCCATCTGCGCCACTTCCGAGAGCAGCCAGACATACATGAACCCATACAGACCGAACTTGATAGTAATGGGAATGCTTACGCCGATCATCAGGACGTTGCCGAAGAACACGATGATTGCCATTCGTTTATGCACGTTGGTCGCAAATTGATAATACTGTTTGTGTTCCCGCATACTCATCGCTCCGGAAATGAGCGCCATCAACCCGTACGTGTATGGATCGAAGAGCAACGGCTTGTGGAGCCAGAGTTGCAGCAGGATCGGGGATAACAGTACAGCGCCCAGGTTCGCAACTGGAATCACTCCAAAGACGACCTTTTCAGAGTAATGGAAGATATGCAGCATCTTCTTCATGTTGCGATTCGCGAAGGAAAATGTAATCTCCGGTGCTACCGCCAGGGTAAGAGTCCCCAGGACTTGCCGGGCCGTTGAAAGAATCGTCCGGCTGATGCTGAAAATCACAACGACCTTTGGCCCCAGAATCCATTGCAGCAAGACCATGGGAACCTGGTAGATAAGCAGATACTGCGCGTAGATCAAGCCGAACTGGCCACTGGGTGCGAGTGTTGCCTTGGCCGTCTTCCAATTCGCCCCGCTTAGCCCCAGCGGCAAATTACCCATTCTGCGCTTAAGGCTATAGATAGTACCCAGAATGAAAATCGCGGTCGCGAAAAACTGCCCCATCGCGATGGTATGAAACTGAACCCGGAACAGCGCCAGGGCGACGGCGGTAAACGCAGCGCCCAATCGGGTCACGTTAGCCCAGGTGTATCCGCGGTGCATTTCTTCCACGACCAGGAACAAGTTCGCGAAATAGCTTCCGAGTAACTGGGCCATCGCCTGAAGCCCGAGAAAGAATGCAGTCAGAAGTACGTCGATTCCGCCGATGGTGGTCAAGTGAAGCATTCTCGTCAACGGGAGAAAGAAGACGCTTGCGCAAATTACCACGCCGAGGCTGATCAAGGCCAGCAGAAGCGCCATGGTGCTTGCTTGAAGCTCGCGGTACTTATCCAACTCTCCGCGCTTGCGCAACATCGTCAGTTCGTTGCTCGCATAGGTCGTAATGCCGAAATTCAACGTACCCAGATAGCTGACCGCGCTGGAGAGCACAAGCCATTCTCCATACTTGTTCACGCCATAGCAGTGGATGAACGCCGGGGGAATCAATAGCTGTGTAATGATCGTGACGCCGAAGCTGCCGCCCAGCGCGCCAAACATCTTTAGGATTCGCTTGATCATGATTCCCTGAAAAACCTCACCGGCCAATCACATGATCGGATCCAACCCAATTGTCATCTCAGTTTCAGCCTGTCTTCTCGCCATTCCCAATTGGTGCAGGACGCATGGCGGCTTGCTTCAGTGAGTTATCCGTCGCTGCGATGAGCTGCCCATTACAGCTAACTGGCTCAAAGCTTTCACCTAACTATTCGATTGAAGCAAAGCCTGCCTAAGCCAACCCATTTCAGGTGCGGTAATCAGGACCTCGCTGGCTGTCTCATATCGAAATGGTTGCAATATATAACTGTGCCCCTCACGGCCACCGACCTCGAAAAAATGCGCGTCGGGATAGAACGTCTGTCGGAACATCTGTTCCGAACCGAATTGTCTGCGCGACTCGTCACTAATCTCCGTTAATATGGCGGGCCGGTCACGATGAATTCGATCGTGAAGCCCGCGAAGCACTGCGGCCTCAAACCCTTCGACGTCAACCTTCATAATGTCGACTTTTCCGACGCCAAGTTCTTCAAGTACCGAATCGCCACGCCTGATTTGCAGTTTTATCGGAGTGGCATTTCCCAGGTCCTCTGCGTGAAGAAACGAACCCACTCCGGAATTCGCTCCCATCCCTGGGTAGTAATTCAGCACATCGTCCTTCTCTCCGAGTCCGAAGGGCATCAACTTGACGTTCCCAATTTTGTTCAGCGCGATCTTCGCTTCAATCTGCTGTTGAAGCGGCGCATACGGCTCGAAGGTAATCACCTGATCGGCGATCCCAGACAGAAATGTTGTGTGATGTCCAACGTTGCCGCCGATATCGAGAGCGAGGACAGCACCTCCATTCTTCGACCGGATGGCATTGACGCTCTCTCTCAGAAGGGTCAATTCCGGCATAGCCGCGGCTCCATAGCAAAACACCATCCAATCGACATAGTGAGACAGGTCGCCACGATACCGTTTGCCAAAGAAGTCGACTTCAAAGAAAAAATGCGGACAGCCAACGGGCGGGAGAAGAAGTCTCAGAAGCCTATCTTGTCCGCGCGGTATCCATCTCCGGTGCCCCAGCCATCTAACAAGCCGCAGGCGAAACGCGAGATCCGATTCCGTTACATACTCGGCAGGCTCGCGATGTTGAAGCCATAATGGTTTGGTTGCCATCTAAGCAGGAAACTCCTTTCGCACTCCGGGTTTCACTCATTTTACCGTGCTTGAACAGTTTTGCAAAACCATGGCAGGCTCAACTATCGGAAGGCAGAGGAACGATGAAGAATCGCGCCGAACCGCATAACCCGGAGATTATCTATTCTGAGCCACAAGGCTTTCCTGGCTCGATGCGGCCGGCAAGGATGGCTTATAACTTGGATTGACGCGAGCTACCAATTCGATACTCTCCAGCATTTTCCTGGAGCCCCTGCGATAGTTGAATAATTCATCGAAGCACTTTCTGCTGCGGACGCGCAGTGCGGCAATTTCATCCCCCGTCAGTTCCGACCAGCGGCGAAGGCAGCTTTCGGTTCCTTCCAGCGTATCGGCTGAAACCAACCCCGCCCAGTAGCTTACGATTTCGCGCCAGATGTTGACTTTGTCCGAGACAACCACAGGAAGATTACACGCCAAAGCCTCTGCTACCACGACGCCGAAATTCTCCTGGTGCGACGGCAGCACGAATACTTCCGAGGCCGCAAAGGCCCCCCATTTGGCAGTTCCTTGGAGCATTCCAGTCCACGTGATTCGATCGGCCACTCCGAGCCTGGCAGCCAGAGCTTCAAGGTCCTTCTTCATTCCTATCTGGTCAGGCCCGGCAATTACCAGTCTCCAGGATGGATCCTTGGCCAGCGTCCTGGCGAAGGCCTCGATCAGGATGTCCTGTCCCTTCTTGGGATGGATTCGGCCAAGAGATATCGCCAAGCGCTTGCCGCGCAGATTCGGCCACCGTTCGAGGAACTCCTGAGCCGCCGCTTCAATATCGCAAGCCGGACCGAAAGTGCCGTAGGGCACCACAGTCTCATGCACTTGATATCGCGAAAACGACTGACGGGCAAGGAGCTTCTCTTCTTCGCAGGTAAAGAAGACTGTCTCCGCATTTTTGAGGATCCGTCGCAGAATCATGTGCCAGTAAATCGTCTTCTTCACATGCTTCAGGGGATAGCGCCTCTTGAAGTAGGGATCGAGCATACCATGCGTGAAGACTGCGTATGGGATGCCTGTGCCGGCCAGCGCACGATAAACGGCAAGTGTGTTGTATTGCCAGATGCAGTTGATCACTACAACGTCATAGCGGAAAACATTTGCTTTGAACCACGGAACCGCGCGGGACGAATACCCGTAGACTCCCCATCCGGGGCCCAGTCCAATAACCTGGGTTGGGAAATTGTATTTCGCGATAGTCTCAGGTGAGTCCAGAGAGGCTACATCGACTTCATGGCCGTCCGCGTGGTAGATGTCGCACAGTTGCTTGAGTCCCTCGACCGGTCCCCCATCGGCCGGATTCACGGAAGGTATAACATGGAGTATTCTCATCGACGATCCTTCCCGGAAATAACTTGCTGCTCGGGGCCCTGCCACTCCAGCGCGCGACCACAAACCTGGGTCCACAATTCTTGCTTCAGCTTAGCATAATGAGATGTGACAGTCAGCCATCCTTCAAGTCGGGAAGCTCCGTTGTGCGTTGCCGAAGCACCTTCAACGGATTCCCCGCGCAGATCATTCCCGCCGGCACATTCTTCCGCACCACACTGCATGCGCCCACTATTGCGCCGCGCCCGACGGTCACTCCGGGCGAGACAAACACATTGGCCGCCAACCATGCCTCCGACTCAATATGAATCGGCACAGCATAAAGGTCGAATGTTGGTCGCGTATAGTCATGAGAACCTGTGCAGAGATAGGAGAGCTGCGATACCACGGCGCTTTCTCCAATCGTGATTTCCCCAAGCGTATAAAGGGTAACGTGGTCGCCGATCCAACTCCAGTCGCCGATACTGAGCTTCCACGGATAGGTAACACTGACCGAGGGTCTTATCAGCACCCCCCGCCCAATGCGCGCTCCAAAAAGCCGCAGCAAGAATCGCCGCCAGCCGTACAGCAACTGTGGCGAAGGGTGAAACAACAGCGCTTGAACGATCCACCAGATTTGAACAAACCAGGCAGGGCGCCCACGAAATCCGGGTGGTACCCTGGCCTTCGAAAG